>Ga0325405_1003602_pt1 | contig 15896 bp, 9 predicted proteins | sample PopdelMetagenome_21_FD_205663 | JGI IMG/M metagenome (GOLD analysis project Ga0325405, IMG submission 205663) | Populus deltoides microbial communities from Bellville, Georgia, United States - Xylem-Control-R2 | ecosystem: Host-associated > Plants > Phyllosphere > Stem > Wood/Secondary xylem...
ATCACTGTCGCAGAAGTTTTCCAGGCAAATACTGCAAGCATCATCACACGCTTCCTGTATCCCTCCTTCAACGAAAGCTGCAGCAGATACTGTTAAATGTGCTTCACTCTTCTTCTTCGTCTCTTCAGTTCCCTACAAACCCCAAAAAATATTCCAAAAATTGACAAAAAAAAAAACACTGCATATTCGTAGAATTGCACAAAATAAATTTATTTGATTCACTATGCATGCAAATTCAAACACGAAAAAAAATTGAGAAAATCACACCTCCATGAAATCTTGACGGCTCTTTCGAAGTAATAATTTACTTCTCTGACGCAGATCGAGCTCCAAGAGCGAATTATTTAGAGGAAATAAATTAATAAATAATCTATATTACATTTTGTTATTGATACTTATTTGATAAGGCGAAGATACAGGATGATAGTGATAGTGATAGGATTATTAACAAATACTCTAAAACGCGTACGTTTTTTACTGTAGCAGTTGTTTTTTTGCTTTTCTTTTACATGTTTTTTTTTTTTCCTTTTTTTTTTTACCTAAAATTGACTTCTTCTACTTTTTTTTTTTTTATTTTTTTTTAAATTATCTTTATTAATTTTTTAAAATATTAAGATGGTTGAAAATTTAATTATATATTTTTTAAAAAAAAACATTATAAATTATTATAATATTTTTATACATTGTTTTTTTTATGATTTATTTATTTTTTTTTAAATAATCTTTGTACATTTTATTTTTTTATATTAAGTTGGTTAAGAATTTAGCTTTTTAGTTTTTTAAAAAAAAATATAGATTGCTACAGTATTTCCCCTATATAGTTTTTGTTTTGCTGTAATATTTCCTCATATATTTTTTTTAAAAATTATCTTTATCGAATTTATTTTTTCAATATTGAACTAGCTGATAATTTAACTTAACTTTCCTCACATGTTTTTTTTATTTTTTTATTTGTTTTTTTTTAAATTGTCATTTTTTACATATTTTTTTTGTTTTGTCTTTTTCAAAATTATTTTTGTTGATTTTTTTTGCTTTTTTTAACATGTTTTTTTCCCTTTTTTTACCCAAAATTGACTTCTTCTTCTTCTTTTTTATTTTTTTCAAAATTATTTTTGTTAATTTTTTATAATATTAAGCTGGTTGAAAATTTAATTATATAATTTTTTTTAAAACATTATGAATTGTTATAATATTCTCATACATTGTTTTTTTTATGATTTATTTATTTTTTTTTCAAAATAGTCTTTGTAGATTTTATTTTTTTATATTAAGTTGGTTAAGAATTTAGTTTTGTAGTTTTTTTTAAAAAAAAAATATAGATTGCTACAGTGTTTCCCCTATATAGTTTTTGTTTTACTGCAATATTTTCCCATATATTTTTAAAAAAATTATATTTATCAAATTTATTTTTTCAATATTGAGCTAACTGATAATCTAACTTTAGCTTTCCCCACATGTTTTTTTTATTTGTTTTTTTTCCAAAATTGTCATTTTTTACATTTTTTTTCTTTATTTTTTCCAGAATTATTTTCGTTAATTTTATTTTTTTATTATTGAATTGGTTGAAAATTTAGTTTTTTAGTTTTTTTCTTTAAAACACTATAATTTCCCATGTGTTTTTTTTTGTTCGCTTTTGTTTCTTTTTTTTGCATGTCTTTTTTTCTCATTTTTTTTACCCAAAATTTACTTAATATTTTTTTAAAAAATATATATATATATATATATATATATATATATATATATATATATATATATATTGAGCTGCTTGAGAACTTAGTTTTGTAGCTTTTTTCAAAAAAAAAAACACCATGGATTGCTACAGTGTTTCCCTTACATGGTTTTTGTTTGGCTGCAGTGTTTCTCCCACATGTTTTTTTTAAAATTATCTTTTTCGAATTTATTTTTTCAATTTGAGTTGGTTGAAAATTTAGCTTTAGCTTTAGCTTTCCCACTTTTTTTTTTGTTTTTTTAAATTTTTCCCAAAATTGTCTTTATTCTTTATATTTACATTTTTTTCATAATTATTTTTGTTGATTTTATTTTTTTACTATTGATCTGATTGAAAATTTAGTTTTTTAATTTTTTTTCTTTAAAACACTAGATTGCTACAGTGTTTCTCTACATGGTTTTTTATTAAATAATTTTTTTTCAGAATTATCTTTGTCGATTTTATTTTTTCATATTAAGCTGATTGAGAATTTAGCTTTGTACTTATTTAAAACACTATAGATTGCTACAGTGTTTTCCCATATGATTTTGTCTTGCTACAGTGTTTCCTCATATATTTTTTAAATCGATGTTTTTTTCCAAATATGTTTTTGTCAAATTTATTTTTTTTCATACTGAGCCGGTTGACAATTTAACTTTTTTTCCTTAAAACATCGTTAATTGCTACAGTGTTTTCCCATATGATTTTTTTATGCTTTTTTTTAAATTGTCTTTGTCGTTTTTATTGCTTTTAATATTAAGCTGGTTAAAAATTACAACTGTAGATTTTCTCATGAAACACTATAGATTGTTATAGTGTTTCCCTGCATGTTTTTTTTTCCTTTTGTTTTTTTTTTATATTTGTTATAATTATATTTGTTGATTTTTTTAATTTTGATCTAGTTGAGAATTAGAATTGTATATTTCCTCATAAACACTATAGATTGCTACAATGTTTTCTTAAATGATTTTAATATTGAGCTGGTTGAAAATTTAGCTTTAACTTTCCCCACATGTTTTTTTTCTATTTTTTTATTATTTGCTTTTTGCTTTTTTTTCTTCCAAAATTGTCATTTTCTTTTTTTTATTTTTTTTCATAATTGTTTTTATCAATTTTTTTTTTAATATTGGGCTGGTTGAGAATATAGCTTTGTAGTTTTTTCCTTTAAAATATTGTGGATGATAACAGTTTTTTTTATATGATTTTTTTCACAAATCCACGATAATGCACAAACATGCCACAAGCCCGCGGCATCGCGCGGGCATGCCACCTAGTTATTATTATTGTTACAAAAAAAAAAGCTAATCCACCTGGAAAAACACCAGATATTAAACGTGTTTTACTGTGAATTATAAGTAAAATTATATTTTTATCCTTAAAAAACCATTATGATTAGCATGCAGAGGTAAATTAGTATTTTTATAGGGTTCATTTTATCTTCAGAGGGGCATCTTTCTCCTTCCATAAACTTTTGTACAGTAAATTTACTTTATTATCTTACAAGCAATTTTTAACTTAACTATGACTAGGGGCATTGTTAGTTTTTCACTTTCTTTTTATAGCATTACGACAACTCTATCACCCTTGAAAGGAAAATTCTTAAAGCATCTTTGCAGGGCCAATTTGTCATTTCATAATAGTTTTTTAACAATAGTTGTTTGGTCCTCGAGTAATGTTATCTCTTGACAAAAAAAGAACACGTTAGCCACCATGCCACCATTAGACGGCACATGTGGATAACTGTGGTGGTGGGAAAAAAAATGTTATGTTATGCCATTGGATGCGTTTCAGCTTTCTCTTCCTTCCTGGGTGGCGCATGTATGATAATGATTTTCAGTTTGGCGCCGGTTTAATTTTCTTTTTTCCCTTCATTTCTTTGTCATATGCCTTGGTTTTCGTGTTGCCCATTGGAAAAAACACAACAACCCTTAAACTTCTTTTCTTTTTAGATTCAGTCCCTGTTTTATTTAGAAAAAGTTTTCTCAATTTTATCCTCCATAAGTTTGAAAGTTTTCTCAATTTTATCCTCCATAAGTTTTTCAGCTCTCGAATTTGGTCCCCATTTTTTTGGTTATTTTGTCTAGATGGCTCATCGATTTTACTTGTTTCTTGCAATTTCATCTCCATTCTTTTTTTTTCTTAGTTCTTTTATTAAAGTTTTTATAGTTTTTAATTTTATCTTTAAAATCAAATTTATGATTTTTTTCAATAGTAATAATATGAATTTCAGTTTAATCCTTCTTCTTTTGATTTTTTATTTGTTTCATTTACCCTTCTATCAAAGTTTTTATATAGTTTTTAATTTTATCACATATCAAGTTTATGATTTTTCATTTTAATAATGATAACAATAGTAATAATATTAATATTAATGATAGTAATAATGGCAATGATACTAACAATATTATTAATAGTGATGATAATGTTAATAATGGTGGTAATAATAATAGTTTATTACGATAGTGATGGTGATAATTATGATAATGATAAAAATAAAAAATGTTGATGATGGTAGTGGTAATAATAATTAAAATTAAAATAATAGTAGTAATAATGAAACCAATAATAATGTTAATAATAGTGATAATTGTAGTGAAGTAAGTAGTTTTTTATGACATTAATAGTTGCACTGATGATGATGATGATGATGATGATTGTAGTAATAATAGTAATAATAATATTAATAATGATGGTAATGGTAATGGTAATGTTAGTGCTAATAATAACAACAAATGATAATATTGGCAGGGTTGTGATGATGATGATAATTGTGGTAATAATAGTGACAATAATGGTGATGATGATAATTTATTAAGATATAATAATGACGATGATAATAATAATTATGATAATAGTAGTAGTAGTAGTTTATTATGATAAACATCAATAATTATGGTGATGATAGTAGTAGTAGTAGTAGTAGTAGTAATAATAATAATAATAATAATAATAATAATAATAGTGATTGTAATAGTTGAAACAATGGTAATAATTATAATAATAGTTATAATAGTGATGATAATAGTAATGATAATAGATAGTAATAATGCTAATAGAGCTAATAATAATAATAACAATAATAATAATAATAATAACAACAACGACGGCGGCGGCGGCGGCAACAACAACAACAATAATAATAGGGGTTATAATGTGATAATAGTCATGGCAGCAACAACAGTAACAACAGCAGCAGCAGCAGCAAATAGTTCAGCCCGCGACAGAGCGCGGATAAATGAACTAGTTGAATGTAAAGGATGTTTTCATCATATGAATTTGTAAAGTTATTAACCATGCCTAGTTATTCACTAAGTCTTGTATTTAGGCCTAGTTTAGCATTATGATTCAGTCGTGTTTTTAAAAAATTTGAATTCTTATTTATTTTAAAATTGTGTTTTTGGTTTTTTTGGATCATGTTGAAATAAAAAATATTTTTTAAAAAATATATATTATCTTAATGCATTTCTAAGTAAAAAATTATTTGAGAAATATCTTCTATCACATTAATAAATAGGTTAATTGAATTAATTATTTTTTAAAAAATAGTTACTTTAACAACCCTGGTTTGCTACATCCTTTTTCATGATACATTGAAAATTTTCATTGTAATTTTTTTTTTATATAGGTTTCACCGGAGTGGAGTCTCTCTTATATCGAGAGGTCCCAAGTTATCAACAAAATCATATTACACTTCCAATTTTCAATGTATCGTGGAAAAGGATGTAGAAAACCAGAGTTGTTACAGTTGGTATCAGAGAGAGGTTGTGATTCAGTAGACTTTATAAATATAGAAAGTATGACGAATCACGTATCTTATGATAGAATGAACTAGACATGGAATATATACATGTTGTAATTCAATAGACTTTATAAACATAGAAAATATGATGAATCATGTATCTTATGATAGAATAAACTAGACATGAAATATTTACATGCTTGGTTACCACGAACGTGGTAATTAAAGGTTGTGACATTGGGTTACTAAGAAGTCGATAAATAAAAAAATGAGTCATTACCTCGTGATTGTGAGACCAGTAGCAAATAATAAATGTGGAATCATTGTTTGATAATACGTTAGATGATATTAGAGGATTCATGAATGAAATATATTCAAAATATTAATAAAATGATAATGTAACAATGATGTTTAATGTCTTGATGAAATATGAATGGATGAGATGAAGCCATATATGAATTAATACTAGAGTGAATGTATGATTGTTCAGGATAAACAAGTGTTAATGTAAGTGCTAAATCAATTCAAACTCGTGACATAACGTATGGATAGAAGTGAGATTGTTTTGTAATTAATGTCTTAATAAATAATTATGTCAAGATTGGTAGTGGGACCCTGCACATTAGGCCATTGTCCTAAATGGCAACACTTTATCTTAACATGCAAAGAAATACTAGCACGGTACAGAACAAAATGGACAATAGAAGTTTAATATTGGCATTATAGTTATGAGGTAATGGCTTGAAAATTGGTTATGAAAAGCACTATTAAATTACTTTATGAGAATCTATCCTAAAAGCATGAATGAATTAAGGATCATAAACGTGATTATTTTTGTAGACATGAAAGAGTAAATGGTTAACACATGAATATGGATATAATACATGTTGCGAAATGTTATGGGCTAAAGGTAAAACACTGAGTTGTCGTCATACCAAATAATAAATATATTGGCAAGCTACATGTAAGAGTAGACGAGGAGGTCATGAGTGTGCAATGTACGTATATGTGATTATGGAAATACATGGTTAATAAGGAAACTAGAAAAGAGATGAATTTAGAAAATGAAATGAATTAATACGCATTGGCGATGAAATGTAAATGAACGTTGATTCAGGAGTTGATACTTAACATTAAGAGTGTCTATACATGGGAGTTTAGTAATTTCGGATATAGAGTGTTACTTAGTGAACTCCAAATAAGATTAGGATGTGAAAATAAGATGGTATGAACAAGCAGTTAAGTCTGAAATTATAAGAACCATAAGGATTTCTATATTGATACACTAAATTGATGAGATAAATTATAGATATTAAATTGTAATAAGTGCAACATAGAATTGGGATAAAGAAGAGGAAAAACAATAAGCAACAATAATGTTTATATATAAATGTAATTGGGAACTATGACAATGACAAGAATTAGCATGTTAATTGTAACGGACTTAATGATGGATCCTGAAAGTATCCAATACATTAGTTAGCCACAATACCAAATACTAGCAAGTAAATAGATATTTAGTTGACAGTATAACAAACTAAGGTTATGAAATTGAGACTAGGTCATCTGAATGGTGGATAACTCAAGTGGTTGACACGATACTTCACTAGTTGGGTGGACAATATTTAAGATAATTGACATGTTACTTATACTTTCATTTGGGAAGGAGATGTCATTGACAGTGTGATTAACAAAAACAATCATTGGATAAGATAAATATGATGTTTGAGGTGTAGTTACGTTATAAAGCTAGGAAGTAAATATAGGAATACCATGTGTCCATGAGAAATAAAGTGACGAACAAAAAAAGTGTGTTTAGTAGGAGCATGGCTTGTTTTAGCAGTGGAAAAATAAGGTGAAATGGTTTCCCTGATACCATCACCAGAGTTGGGTTGATAGTTTATTGAATTGCATTACCTATACCTTTATATAGAATCCAAGACGTGTTCCTTGTATCCATTCTACAGAAAGGATAATTGAATCCTCTTCAAGTTCTTCCCCGACCGTTTATAATGATTCGGGAAGGCTAAAGATTTGAGGATTGAACCAAATGGACTTTTAGATCGAAGCACATAAAAAAAAAGGAAAAATATGTTTTATGGAAGGATCCACAATTGAAAAAAAGATCAAAAAGGAGGAATTGAAAATGAGAAAGAAATACTCAATATTCACAGGTATAAGTAGGAATTTTAAATTTTGAGAATGGAATTTCTTGAAAGATAGGAGAATGTGACACCTCAGAAATTTAAAATTTAAATATGCGAATGTGTAACCCCATGTAAATGTAAGACTAAAAACGATGAGATCTCGATGAGTGATGGAAACCAAAATAGGAAATAATAGATAAATGATGATAATAAAAATAATTGTGATGTATAATAGAGGAGATAACCTCCATAAAATGAATTTTATTTTAGAATTCATAACGACAAAGAAACTAGTAACATGTTTTAATGGATAAAATAATGAGGAAAATGATAAAATGTTTCTAAGAAATAAGTGAGGTAATAAAGAATAAATTATAAGAAAGGATAGTGCAATGAAAAGACAGGACTAAAGGTGCAAGCACTTATTAAAAATCAGTGACGTTACTTTGAAACTGTAATAAGCCTTATAAATAAATAAAGGTGGAAAATTTAAAAAAAAATATTCCAAAATAATAAAATGACCCTAAAGGTTTAGAAGGATAATTAATATGATTTATGTGAGGATTGAACAAGAAAATTTGGATTGTTAACCAAACATTATGAATTGACCAATTTTACGATAAAGAGTAGAGCTCTCAATCCAATTATCAGACCGGGATAAAATTTTCCATGAATTCTATAAATATATATCCCTATCTTGGTTTAAGATCTCATCTCAATCGAAGTTCAATAAGGACTAGCGATTTAAGTAGAAAAACCGGATAGTTTACGTGAAAAATAAAATAAAATAAAATACATATAGACATAAATGAGGGACAAAATTGTAATTAATGAAAATTTTGACTTTAAAACAGCAAAGAGGCCAACCAATCCTATACAAAAAAAAAAGTGAGAGACAATAGAGAAATTTCAACAAGAGAGAGAGAAGTGTAGAATTTGGAGGAGCCAGCCCAAAAAAGGTTGTATGCTCTTATTATCATATCTCCGACATCAACCGTATGATCGTGCTTATTTTTTTATATATTGCTCATCTCACAAACCTCTATTACCTGACTGGAGGGATTTGAAATATCAATTTTTTTTTGACATAACTCGCCATCGGAAATATCATAGGAAACTAAAGGAAATGCACCCTGTAGGGCAGTTTCGGTCCCTGGCAGATTCCGTTCCATTCCACCGTTGGATCATGTCACTTTTCGGATATGTGGTGCGCTTGGATGTGGTCTTTATTATGGACAGTGGAGATTGGAAACACACGCTCCGGCAAGGTGTTGTTCATGTTGAAAGTAGCTCGCTAATTTTCAGGTTAATAAAAGCTAAAGTGAATGACGTATTGCCTTTTGAATTTATTTCAAAAGGCAATAGATTATATTTTGCCAAAACTAGCAATAGAATCAAAAAGCAATATGTCATCTACCTTACCTTGTATTTTTTAATCCAATGATCGGAAGATAGATCTGGAAGGCTTGAACAATATATCTCAAACTCGGAATGATCCAACAGTTAAATATCCCTAGATCGGAATAAAACCGAGCTAGCTTGAAAATTAGCGAGCTATTGTTCAACGTGAACAACACCTTGTTGGAGAGTGTGTTTTCAATCTCCACCGTCCAGAATGAAGACAACATCCAAGCGCACCATAAATCCAAAAATAGACGTGATCTAATGGTGCAATAGAGAAGAATTGGTCGGCGACCAAAATTACCCTGCAAGGTGTGTTTCCTTTTGTTTTCAAGGATATTTCCAATGGCGAGTTCTGTCAAATAGAAAGTGATATTGCAAATCCCTCTGCTCAGTTAGAAGAGGAGTGTGAGACGAGCAATATATCAAATATAAGCATGAACAGTTGATGCCGGAGATATGACCACCGGAGCATACAACCTTTTTTGGATTGGCTCCTCCAAATTCTACACTTCTCTCTCTCTAGCTGAATTTTCTTTATTGTCTCTAACTTCTTCTTTTTTTAACTAGTTGGCCTCTTTGCTGTTTTAAAGGCAAATTTGTCATTAATTACAATTTCATCCCTCATTTATGCGTTTATGTATTTTATTTTATTTTTCAAGTAAACCATCCGTTTTTTCTACTTAAATCACTAGTCCTTATTGAATTCCGATTGAGATGAGATCTTAAACCAAGGTAGCATATTAATAGATTTCATGCAGAAATTTATCCCGATCTGATGGTTGGATTGAGAGCTCTGCTCTTTAACGTAAAATTGGTCAGTTCATGGCTTTTCGTTAACAATCTAAATTTTCTTGTTCAATCCTCACATAAATCATATCAATTATCCTTCCAAATCTTTAGGGTCATTTTATTATTTTGGAATATATTCATTTTAAACTTTCCACCTTTATTTATTTATTAGGTTAATTACCGTTTCAAAGTAGTGTCATTTATTTTTAATCGGGGCTTGCACCTTCAATCATGTATTTTCATTGTACTATCCTTTCTTATAATTTATTCTTTATTGCCTCACTTATTCCTCTGAAACATTATCATTTTTCTTATTATTTTATCCATCAAAATGCGTTACTAACTTCTCTGTCGTTATAAATTCTAAACTAAAATTCATTTTATGGAGGTTATCCCCTTTGTCATAACCCAATTCTGGGTTATTCCCCAAAAATTCATTATTTATTTATTCATTTTATGGAGGTCATCCCCTTTGTCATAACCCAATTCTGGGTTATTCCCCAAAAATTTATTATTTATTTATTCATTTCAAAATAAGAATTAAAAAAATAAAATAAAGGATGGCAACGTGGAGAAAGCAGGCCGGGAAATCAAGCTGCAATTTTTGGAGGAAATTTAAGGCCCAATTGTACCCCATTATGCCCAAGAATGAAGAAAAAATGCAAATTCAAGGTCAAATTAAATGATTATTGGACGAATTTGCATAAAAATTAAGCCCAATGACATAATTGAATTTTTAATAGGCCAATTTGATTTAATCATGGGCCAAATTAAATTTTAATTATGTTTAAGATTTAATTCGGGTCCAATTGAAGGATTTAATTAAGGGCAAGGACTTAATTATACTTCAAATAGGTCAAATTAATTTTATTTGGGGCTTAATTGGTGAAAAATTAAGTTTGGGGGCCTAATTTGGGCTTAATTGAGAAAATTAGAATTTTAAGAGACCAAATTTAATTTTTACCAAGTTATTTGATTGAAATTAGGGGCCAAATTGCAAGAAAATTGAAGTTTTGGGGTCAATTAGGGGTTAAATTGAAGAAATTCACAGCCAGGGACCAATTTGTAAAAGGCGCCAGACTATAGGGCCTAATTGACAAAAAGCGGGGACTAAATTGAAGAAATTAAAAGTTTAATGGTCAATTAGGGGTTAAATTGCAAAAATCTGAGACCAAGGACTAATGTGCAAAAGGCGCGTAAATCCAGGGTTCCAATTGCTATTCGGCAAGGGTGTAATTGCATTAAATCAAAAGTTTAGGTCAATTAGGGGTACAATTACATAAAAGTGAAAGTTGGAGAACTGCTTTGAACTTCAGAGAAATCCCTATTTAAAACCTAAAACGATGTCGTTTTGCGTTAAAAAAAGGGAACAGACGACACGTCGTCTGGTCATTATTCATGATCTTTCTTATTTTTCTGGAAAAACTGGTCCAGTCACCTCCTTTGCAAGTTCATTTAATGCACTTAACGTCCACCAAATTTGCCAAATTATGCACGAAACTGATCACCAGACATCCCTCTACATTTGGGTATGGTCGTCACCGGCTCACTGGCACATAAACGGAAATGGCACCACTCCAAAGAGGCCACTTCAGGCAGCCTGCAGCTACAGATTGACAGTGCACCATGCCTACCTTGAGCCAACAGTTGGTATCCTTCACAATTGAATCAAAGGCTGGAATTTGTTCCCCTGTGAAGACAAGATTTCACCCTTATAAATAGGAGCAGATTTCACGTTCTAAAGGAGAAGAAAATCGAACTCAAAGTTGGCCGAAAACCAGCCTTCCCTGCTCATTTTTCCTGCAACCGATCCTTTCTCTACCTTCTCTCTCCACCGTGGCTTTCAGCCACCACCATCTTCATCACCCGTCTTCTCTCCATCATCCCCACCTCCAGTAGCCATCAAACCATCTCACGTGGTGGTTGCACCACTTCTCTCTCTCCTCTGTAAAAATCCCCCTTCTCTGCCATTGTGACCTCGGCAGCATCGGCAACAGCAGAAGCAGCGGCCACCACCTTGCCCAGAAGCTCTTTCCCTTCCCAAAGGCAACCAGGGTAGCAGCTTTCTCCTCAGTCACTGCAACAGCTCCAATCGCGAGCTTCCCTTCTCCTTTGCAGGACTCTGTTCCTTCTTCTTCCACCTGCGACTAAAGCACGCCGCTGGCCTCAACCCGTCCCCAAAATAAAAAATAATATGTTGGGCCGAGTTTGGCCTAACCTTTTTGGGCCAATGCCAACCCACGTGTTTAAATAATATTTATTTAATTAATATATATGTATATATAATGTTATCTATAATAAATAATCAAAAATCCTTTCAAAAAATTGTGATTTTCGCAAATATTTTTCTACCAATTTTGCACAATATCGGGTTGTATATTTACATTGTAAAATACAAATCCAGTATTAAAATACTTGGTTTTCTCCGAAAAAAATTCAAAGCATTTTCAAAAATAATATAAAAAATATTTTGTTGCATATGGCCAAATCCTAAAATTTTTCCAAGCATATTTTTTTTAAAAAAAATGCATCTTTTTCATGTTTTAAAAAAAAATCAAAAATGGATATCATAACCAGTTTATGATTATCCTTTAGGATTCGGCCAACATGTCAAAAATCTTTTTCCAACCCTTTTTTAGGGGTCTAAATGTAGACTTTAATATTTATGGGGTGTAAAATTACACAATAAAGTACTCCCTTCGGTATTAAAGATATAAGGTGTAAATAAATGCAATGCTAAAATTCAGATTTTAGAACGGTTAGGATTTAACCCGATAAGATAGAGACTCCCTCATGAAGGGAGATCTGCCTTGAACCTTAGAAAAAACCAACGAATAGAAACTCGACCTAAAAAAATAATCAAACAATAATGCAGCTTACCTTAAGTAAGGTGCACTGGGGGTGATGCGTATTCCTCTTGCACAACCAGTCCCTTACTCAAACTCTCGCAGACCATAGGTTCCTAGTGACCATAATACTAAGTGGCGACTCCTAAAAATTAATCATAATTTTATGATTAAATCCAGAAACCTTTCCAACACACAACACCCTCATCAGGAGGCACGACACGAGCCTCCGCCATCGCCAGACGACGTCCCCCCCCGCGACACCCTCCCCCCCCTCCCGCGACACCCTTTATTATACATAACAATTATTTTTATTATCATCATTTATCTATTATTTATTATCTCAGTTTTCATCATTCATCGAGATCTTATCATTTTTAGTTTTACATTTACACGAGAATTCATATATTTGTATATTTAAATTATAAATTTTTGAAGTTTCACAATTTAAAATAAATAAATAAATTTTAATGATCGAAATCATAGACTAACCTGTTGGCCTCGTTTAATAACACCAAGGAATTCCAATAATTGTTGATTGATTTGAGAATGGTAGAATTGGGATTTGCCCAATGTTGTATCTCATATTTTTTTAATGGCCCAAATCCTTTTGTTGTCTATAAATTAAAAGATGAGGAGGGGGCATCGGAGGAAATGGAGGGAAGGTGGTCACGAGCATTGGTTTTCTCTATCAAGCTTAGATGGTTACTAGGTCTGGTATCCATGCTTCGCCATGTCCGCATAAAAAGATAATTATTGTATTAAAAAAATGTGAGCATGGTTTTTTTTTAAGCATGTAATAAAATACTTAAAAGAAAATAAAAAATTAATTAATATATCTAATCAGATTAATCAATCACCATATATGTTAATAAATATATAAAAAAAGTATTACTTATTCAACTCAGCAAATCAAGAGCAAACTGCTTACCCTGGTCAAATAGCGATCTAGTTATAAAAAAATACTTACATCATAGTCATTTTGACATGGATTAACACGTAAAAAGATTAGATCATAAAAAAAACAAGGAAGTGAAATAAAAGGAAGGCAACAAACTATATTGACATGGGTTAACATGTAAAATCTATGACTTGGGTAATGAACATGACTACAAATGAGCTGACTCGTTTGGACAATCTATGTCTTTCTTTTTCATTCATTTATTCTCTTCTTGGTGAGGCCTTCGTTGGATATTAATTGACATCGGGTTGGATTAAATTTAGAATCAAATTGAAAAGTTATAAAATAATTAGAGATAAAATTTAAGAAATAAATAAATGCTTGGATGCAACAGAAAAAATATGAGCATAAAGAAAGGTGTAAAAAACAAGCAAACTCGGGCAAATCTCTTAAATTTTGGTTAATTTTTGCAAACTCGTATCTTGTAAAATTCTAGACTCAGGTTCAACTAAAAAACACAATTCCCAACCAATTTAATGTTGAAAAATAAAATAAAAAAATATTTATATCTAAGAAATTTGTCGAAGTAAAACAAATAACAATCAAAATAGTAAGGACCAGATTTGATATAAAAATAAAATGAATTAAATGTCAATGGTTAGATTAAAAAATAAATTCAAATAAGAAAAGCATTCAAAACAAAACAAAACAAATAGCAATCAAAAGAATAATAACCAAATCTAACATGTGAAAAAAATAAATGAGGGAAAAATTAAAAAAAAAATTATAAATCATTTTAAATAAAACAAATAGTAATCAAAAGAACATGAACTAAATCTGAAGAAAAAATAAATGAAAGTTTGCTTAAAAACTTAGAGTTTAGGCATGAAAATCGAGTAAAACAGGTCGTCAATGCAAAACCAGAGGTCTGTATGCTACATGTGTTATCCAGAAATAGTGAGGGCACCAAGACTAGTTGAACATCGCCTTGAAAACCACTGTTTGATTGCAAACCACCCCACACGTGTCGTATAAATGATGTAACTTCAATCTGCATGCTAATGCGTGCTATGCACTTGTTAGTTGTTTTTTTTTACTAATCTTTATATTTATTCAATTATAAAATTGTTCTCTTTCAACTTAATAATAGTAATAATAATAATAATAACATAATGAAAAGAAGATAAAATATCTGTAATGCTAGTTAAAGTTTTTGTAAAAGGTGAATTCAATCATTTTATTATTCTTTTAAAAAAATAAAAAATCTAAACAACCTTTATATTTCAATTCAATATTTTTTGCTTTTAAAAATAAGTTAATAATTTTAGTGTGCAAAAAATATGAAAAAATTATGTTATCCACAATAGGTAGGCCAACAGTTTTCAGTGATTGTAATGCAAATAACCTTAGAGCTACCATATTTTAACTCCTCTCTATTTTAGTTTTTTATTTATGTTATCGAATATTAATGATATTATTTACTATGTGCATTTTTGTATTACTATTATATTTTAAAGGGATTCATTTTAGTACAGTGTGTTGAAATTTTTATTATTTTGGATGTGAAATTTTGAATGTTGGCCAATTGGGTTTTTTTTTCTTTATTTGCTTGTCTTTTCAATTTTAGCATCAAGTTTTTATGAGATAAAAAAAACATTTGTATTTGTCTACACAACCAATCGTGTTTCAAACAGCGATTGATCGTAAAAACATTATTTTTTTTATAATGCATATTATTAAGGAGTGTTTTGGTTTTTTTAATTTTTTTATAACAGTATAATTATTTTGATGTTTTTAAAAACAAAATTAACATAACTCTCTTATAGCAAGGATGGAGATCTTGAATTGAAATTTTGTTTCTTCACTTTCTACTTTCTTTTTTTTTCATCTTTTATAAGGTCAAATACGTATTTTAATTGCACATGAAGAATGGAAAAAAAAAATATTAAGTATGCAGGCTACTTCGATGTATTTTTTACATAAAAAAACTCAAAATGTAAATTAAAAAACCTATATAGGTATCTAATTAAATAAATTGATAACCATCTATGTAGATAAATGAAAAAAAATTGTTAACAATAGTCAAAAGACAAATTGAAAAAAAAATTAAGAGATTAATATAGATCGAGATATTCAATCACACAAAATGAAACATTTAACCAATTGTGTTTTGAACTTATTTATTTAAATCAATAAAAGATAAATGCACACCCTAAAAAACTCATAACCTAAAAGATAAAAATAAATAAAATTGATTGAATGAACTCACATCCTAAAAAATATCACGCAAGGCCGAACATTTCAAAAATATTATTCAAGAATAAATTATTTTTTATTTTGAAAAATAAAGTTCATTTGTATA
>Ga0325405_1003603_pt1 | contig 15893 bp, 5 predicted proteins | sample PopdelMetagenome_21_FD_205663 | JGI IMG/M metagenome (GOLD analysis project Ga0325405, IMG submission 205663) | Populus deltoides microbial communities from Bellville, Georgia, United States - Xylem-Control-R2 | ecosystem: Host-associated > Plants > Phyllosphere > Stem > Wood/Secondary xylem...
GAGAGAAATCAATATGTTTCTGGGAGTCAACCCTCACCATAAAAGATGGAATGTTAACAGCCTGCCTTCCAACCCTGAGAATAAAATAAATAAAATCAGCATTGGAAGAAAAACACTTACCTCAGCATCTTCCAACAAAATTCTCTTTCTATTACTAGGGGATAAACAGCCCAGAGTAAGCAGAGCATTGGCAACCAAAGTTTGATCCAGAATGTGGCATTTCTCACACGCAATCTTCCATATTCTAATATAGTGCTTCCTAACTATAGTAACAGAAAAATCCCCGAGTAAGAAAGATGATAAATTGACCATTGAGGTAATACCAATGAATTACCAGAGTCTTATTATCATATTTCTCGTAGAAAGAAAACTTGTAGATTAGTTCCTCACATATGCCTCGATGTATAAAAATGAATTATTAACGTACTAAAAATGGCTGTGGATTTGCAGATTTTAGGCTCCCAGTTAAGAACAAGGAACAAATGCATTGCTCACCAAAAAAGGTGAGCAAGGAACAAATGCATTGTTCACCACTGTACTGGCACCTCTCCAATTTTTGAAAGCTCTGGAAACAATGGCAAAAGGAGGAACTACACAAAACAAATGGCATTGGAGAGTAGGGTACATGGAAAGTAACTTGTTACGCTGTGCTTAATTGAAGAAACAAAAGTAAAATCTATTTAATATGAAATAGATATTTTGGTATTTAAACCACAACTTTACTCAATCCAGATTAAATAAAGTTTATGACAATAAAAAAAAAAAAAAAAAAACAGGGCAATCTTACATGCCTAAAATTAGAAATGCTGTAAAGACTTTTTTTCTAAGCTGTCATTTTGATGATAAAATATTCGCATTCATCAACAAACAGTCACTCATCTACACTTGCCCCGCTAGTAGCAAGTACCTTAATTAAAAAACAGCAACCAAGGAGGAGCATAGAACACCATTAACACAGTATGCAACTAATGAACAAGAGCAACTACTGTTCACAAAGACATTTATTAAGCAAACAACCAAATTGTGTACAATAAAAATAATGTAAGAAACAACAATATTATTCTAGCAAACAAAAAATAACTAATTTTACCTAATGTGCCTCTGCTTGATGAGCACGCGAGCATGGTGAACAGACTTCGCCATGCCAGCCTTGAACACAAGGGTCTGAAGGCGACGCTCAAGGAAGCTCTCAACAGTGAGGGCCAGGACATAATCAAGCTTGTTCTGGTTCTCCTCCAGAAGACCATACCTGTTCATCCTGCGGAGAAGGGCTTCACCTTCAAATATTCGGCGTGGATTCTTCTCATCCAGGGTGAGAAGCATTCTTGCAGCATTACGGATGCGGCTCAGGGCATATTGAACCCTCCATAACTCCCTCTTAGCACGGAGCCCATACTCTCCAACAAGTTTCAGCTCGGCGTCCAACCGTTCCTTCTCATATGGACGCCGTGGCTTCTTGAAAGTCTTCCCATCTAGAACCACCCAAATTGCACATTCAAATTAATGACAGAAAAATAAGATCACCAAATTTAGAAGCTATTTTAAGCTTTTGATGAAGAATAAAAGGGGATAAAAATAAAAGGTATGAGTTTCTAAGATTTGTACTGGATCAGAAAATTAAATGGGCTGCTGACCCAAACTCAAATCTATTAAAAATAAAAGGTCGATTACTTAGGTTTCGATTTATTGCTAACAAAGAGAAAATATCTTGCAATGCAATGTCGAGTAGATAACAATTTGACATATTTACTACTTGGCATTCATAATCAATTTCTAATAAACAAAATCAAGTAACTAGAACAGCACGATGCTTCCAATCAACTGATACAGAGTTACTCAATTTCTAATAAACAATATCATATTTACTACCTGGCATTCATAATCAATTTTCAAATCTAGTGTTTTGTCTGTCCTGAATAATTAGCAGACAAAATGCCTGTCTCACAAAAAATCACGCGATCTAAGACCATTGCCTTGCTACCATTATCGGGTAAAAATTATAATCTTGCGGGCTTGGATATTCATTCTCATCTGAATTTTTTTTTTAAGACAAACGCACGGAATCAGATAAAATTCAATCTTACAAAACGATATTATGTGCGAAGACGGCGACTAATGGTATCCACAAAAATAATTATAGCCAAGAGGATGTAAGGAAGAAAAAAAAAATATTCAAGATTCACCCACATATCGAACTAAGCACTACAAACGCCTAAAACAGATTAGGGAGGTAGCGACATAGAGAAAGAGGGTATACAGTTTCTGTAAAAATTGACGTGAACCATGGTTTAGTCGGCTTGTCTTCAAGAGAGCTTGTCTTCAAGAGAGCAGAGTAAGCGGAGATCAGCAAGGAAGACCTGCAAACCCTTATGAGCTTTTCGAGGAATAGAGTGCAAGAAGCGCACGGGCTTCACTTACCCGTTTTTTATAGGAAAATAATTTTCTTCTAAAAACTGATTTTTTAAAAAATAAATTAAATAAATTTTTTTTTTTATGTTTGATAATATTATAAAAAGTAAATTGAAAAATACTTTTTAGTTTTTGGTTATATTATGAGAAATAATTTATTAATAATTTATTTTTTTCAAGTTTATTAAAATAACAAGAAACAAATCTTATAAATTAAAAAGTTGAATGAGAATGGAATTGAAAAAAAATCTAATTTCATAAATTACGAGATGACATGCTCGCGCGCTGCCGCGGGCTTATAAAACAATGTTATAATTGTGAACCAGCACTAGATAAATAATAGAAATTAAAGGTATGATGTAGCAAATATTTCATGACGGAAAAAAAAAGTTGTGTTAGTGATCAAAAACTTAGAGACTAAACAAAATGATTTGTAGCAATCTACAGTGTTTTGTGAGGAAAGATACAGTGCTTTCTCCACATGATTTAGCTTTCAGTTAATAAAAAGAAAAAAAATTACAAAGCTAAATTCTCTACCAACTTAATATTAAAAAAAAATCAACAAAGATAATTTTGAAAGGAAAAAAACCCATGAGAAAAAACATTGCACCAATTGACAATGTTTTATGAGGAAAACTATAACGTTTTTTCCAATAAAATAAAATAAAAAACTATTTAGAGATGTATTGTAGCAATCCACAGTGTTTTGCGAGAAAAAGCACAACGCTTTCCTCATATGATTTAGCTTTATTGTAATTATAATTCTTAACCAACTCAATATTAAAAAACATTGACAAAGATAATTTTGGAAAAAAATCATTAAAAAATCACATGGGAAAACAGTGCAACAATTCACAGTGTTTTAAAGAAAAAAAATTACAAAATTAAATTTTTAATCAACTCAATATTTTAAAAAAAATTAACAGAGATAATTTTAGAAAAAAATAACAAAACAAACACCAAAAAAAGGAAAAACAAATCATGTGGGAAACACTATAGCAATTCATAGTGTTTTGTGATGAAAGCTCCAGTGCTTCCCCACATGATTTAGCCTTATTTGTAATGACTTGTAATTGTAATTCACAAATAACTCAATATTAAAAAAATAAAATTGAAAAAGATAATTTGAAAAAAATTATAACAAAAAACACCCATGCGGAGAGACACTATAGCAATTCACAATATTTTATGAGCAAAGCTACAATATTTTCCCCACTTGATTAAGCTTTATTACAAAGTTAAATTTTAACCAACTCCATATTTTTTTTAAAAATCGACGAAGATAATTTTGGAAAAAAATATTACAAAAAAAAGAAAACACAAAAGAAACTGGAAAAAAAACCATGTGAGGAAAAACTGTATCAATCCATAGTGTTTTGTGAGGAAAAACTTGTATTTACTTGTAATTACAATTTTTAACCAACTTAATATTTAAAAAATAAAATTGACAAAGATAATTTTAGGAAAAAATATAACAAAAACAGAAAAAAAAACCATGTGGGAAAAAACATTGTAGCAATCAACAGTAATTTTCAAGGAAAGTTACAGTGCATTCCTTACATATTGTAACTGTAATATTTAATCAGCTCAATATTTAAAAATAAAATAACAAAAGATAATTTCGAAGAAAATCATAAAACAAAACCAAGCGGAGAAACACTGTAGCAATCAACAATGTTTTAAAGAAAAAAATTACAAAACTAAATTCTCAATCAGTTCCATATTAAAAAATCAACAAATACAATTTTAAAAAATAAAGAAATAAAATAGAAAAATTATGTGAAAAAATATCGCAGCAATCCACAGTATTTTAAAAAAAATTACAAAGCAAAAAATTTTAACCAAGTCAATATTTAAAAAGTAAAATCAACAAAAATAATTTTAGAAAAAACAAAAGAAAAAATAGGAAGGTTGAAAAACAAATTTTGAAAAAATACAAAAAAAAAAAAGTTAGCAAAAAAAAAAAGAGGGAAGTACTGTGGATTACTGTAATCCACAGTAAATTAGGTGTGGGGGAACAGTGATTCCCCCACACCATTTAGAGTATTGTATAATCTCAAATAAAATAAATAATAATTAAAATAATAGAGATCAAATTTAATACATTAAAAAATTAAAAGATGATGAAATTAAAATAACAATAATTATAATTTCATAAATTATTTTAAATAAAAATAAGTAACAATCAAAAGAATGAGGACCAAATTTGTTAGATAAAAAATTTCAATTTAAAAAATAATTAGTTGGGTTTTGGTTTTGGTTTTTGTTCTAAAATAATCAAACCAAATGGAACAGAAACCGGTCGCTTTGAACTGATTTTGTTTTTTTAAAAAAATTCGGTTTGGTTAATTTTTAAGTAAAAACCGAACTGAACCGAAAATGATCACCCCTACTGGTATCATTTAATTAAATAATAAAAGAACATATAATAATAATATATGAACTAAATCAAACAAAAAGAAGTTTTTATAAGAACTTGAAAAAAAACAATAAAATAAATTAATGATGCAACTTATTTCTAAACCAATTCAATGTTAAAGATCAAAATTGAAAAAAAAAATCCTGACCTACACAACCTGAATGAGTATGCAAATTTTGCAAGTCAATTCATTAGACCAAAATATGCAAGAGAAAGCAAATAAAGAAATGATGGAGCCCAGTTCCTAAAAAAAATCAATATAGAAAGATGATATCGAAAGAAAATCTAAAAAGGACAACAAAAGATATACTAAAAAGTCAGACACACCCACTAAACCCTGTGACCCGGATCAGACAAATAAGATAACCTAATATAAGAAAAATTAAGAAATATTATGAAGCTCAATTCTTAAACAACTTAATATTAAAGGATAAAACCAAAAAAATTATTAAATTAAAAAGTAATTACTAAAAAAATAGACCTAGATCAACCTAGGCTAACCATGTCAAACCTGTGGTCCTGATAATGAGGTCTAGATAATTAAACTGAAAGGAAATCAAAGAAAATCATAAAGCTTAATTTAAAAAAAAATCAATTTTATAAAAGGACCTAAAAAAAAGCAACATAATAAGGACCAAGTTAGAAAAAAAATTCAAATAAGAGGAGATTTCGCTCTTTTTTTAATTGAAGGATGCAATTAGAAAGAAAATTCAATTTTATAAAAGGATCGAAAACTAAAAATAAAAATTAGAAAAATGAGAATAAATTTTGAAAAATAAAAAATAAAAGGAAAATCTTGAAATTTTTATTAAAAGATGAGATTAAAAACAATTTTAAATTTTAGAAAAGGATCCTAACAATAACTTAGTAATCAAAAAAAGGAGAAGGGAATTTGAAATGATAATAAAATGAGAGAATAACTTTGAAATTTAGAATGACCAGCGTGAATTTTGAGGAGTAAAGAGGAAAAGATAAAATAAAATAATGTTGATGACACACCAACAAGAATGAGAATACATGCATTAAAGGATGTCGTACGTGCCCTCAAAGCATTGTGGCCTCTCCCACTCTCTAGCACATGCATTTCACACACCAATCAGTTTAACGTTTCCCATTAATTTAAGTCCCTCATATTTTTTTCACAATCAAATTCGGTCCCTTAAGCCCTAATTACTTTAAATCAATATAATTTAAATATATTTTGACAAACCAAGCACCAAAACATTTCCTCGATATTGTGAGACTCTTATATCTAGGCAAAAAAAAAAAAAAAACCTATGAAGTCAATTTGCTAAAAAAACATAATATGGAAGAATCAAATTAAAATGAAAAAGAACAACAACTAAAATTAGAAACCAGTCTATAAAAGGAAAAAATTATATGTATTTAAAAGTTTTCAAAGAATTAAATTTAATCTTTAATGCTTTAATTACTCTAAACCAATACAATTGAATATCTAAACCAATACAATTGAATATTTCCTCAACACCTTGAGTTCCTTATTTGTAGGTGTATTTGATGCGATCCAAACTACACTAAAGGATTCAATATAAGTTCTAGCTAGGATAATTACAAGATCAAGAGCGAAAAAACTCAAATATGCATTCAATGAGCTTATTCAGAGTATTTAGGGCAATGTGGATTTCAAAGAGGCCACAACAAGTTATGATTAGACTCCAGTCAATTTAATCTATGTATGAAAGGGGGCTTGATCCATTTACTTTATTATCTAATTAATTTCGACAACTAGGGACGGGTTTTGGGCTTATTTTTCCTAGTGCCTCATTTTATGATAACAAGCATTAAGCTAAAATTTTACTAGAAGATTCCAAAGGCCTTATTTTATATACAATTAAAACTTCATATTGATTAGACATTAGGAAAGCCTTGCGATAAGGTCTAAAAACTACCATGTAAGATTTGTATTAGTTTCTTATTTAGTTTTACTTTTTTTTCTATTTTATTTAGATCTCTTTTGTTATTTGTTTTTTGGAATTTCTTAGGACTTTTAACCTAGTATAAATAGGGTTATTTAACTCATAATTAGTTTTTTTTTTCCAAACTTTGATTTCAGAATAATATATTATGTGTGTGTGAGAGAGAGAGAAAATTTTCTTAATTAGGTTATTCATTGAACTACTCTGACTCATCGCAGGATTAACCAAGCTTCTTGGTTGTTAAATAATATTTATGTAGTCCTATTTATTAAGGGTAGAATAGTACTTTCAGTTTAACCTATATATACTTTATTTGTATTTAGGTTAAGACTAAACATTCATAATATACAGATTACTTAGAATTCTAGCCTCCTTTTTTGTATTTGATCTCAATTATTTTAACAATGGTATCTTCCATACTACTTGTTTGTGTCTTTTCATAGGCATTAGATAAGGGTTCAGTTTCTATAGTCATGGTGCCTCAGTATAAGTTATCACTATGTCAAGTTTAATCACAAACTTGAATTCAGTTTTCTTGGAAAGGGTCGATTTGACTATGGATTTTTAAATCTTTATATCCATGAGGTTCAAATTAGTTACTATATAAGTAAGGCTTTAAAATCAGGGTACATCTCTTTATCTTTTAGTTTTCATGTTATTTTATCATTATTGCCATCTAGAAGAGAATGATTATTTATGATGTGGTTGTTTACATTGAAAAAGGATCAAATAAATCAAAAAAGATAAAAAATAGGGTTTAGCTAGAAAATAAAAGGTTTTCATCAAATCTTAGATGCAACAGTTCAAATTTAAAACTTTTTTATTCTTATGATATCTTAGTGACTTATCTTGGTTTTGGAATTATTTAGATACACTTTGTTGGGTTATTTCTAAAAATTACAAAGAAAATTTATAACATGTAATTTTTGTGTCAATACTGTATTTCTTGTTAGTTTTGGCTAAAGTCAATACACACACACACACACACAATGTCTTTGATTAATTTGGGTTATTTGAGTCTTATTTCATTAACTTTCTTATTCTTTAATATATTTTTTCATGTCTTTGTATTGTTTATATTTCGCTTGCTATTCATAATTTTGTATTCATAGATTTGTATTGATAATTTCTAGTATTGCCTTTTAAGTCTATATATTATTTTGGATTGCACTACCAAATGATTAATTGATTAATTTTTCTAATTTGTTTTGTATTAGTTCCTTAAAGAACTGAAATTTTTTAGATCGAGTGGTAAATGGTGAAATGTGAGTTTATTATAGTGAAAAGCCAAAAAAATTTGTGAAACATGAGAGAAGTGACATTTAATAAGTGTAAATACATGAAAGAGTGTGTGAAGATATATTTCTCTTGCTACTAATATGATTTTCAAATCTTGATGATGTCAACTAAAAGTGGTTCATTACTGTCAAAGGATATGAATAATCTAGAATGTGGTTATTTGGTTATGCAATAACAATTGGAGATGATGAATAATAGATATGAAGAGGTTATGAATGAGATGGTTGGATTAAGAACTAAAGTAGCAAGCCTTCAAAATGGGCTAGTCCGGAGAGGTCTTAAGGGTAGAAGGCTTATAAGATGAGTTATTTCACCTCTAAATAAGTCTATAGCTGAAAATATAAATGATGAGGTCTAGGATTTTGATAATGAACATAGTGCTAGGTTTTGGTAGCATAAGACCCGTAGACATGGGAGAGTTCGTCCATATGATTATTTTAGTCATGGGAGAGTAGATGAGGATGATGATTTTCGTGATGGTTTGGATAAAAGTTTAGGGGGTATTAAGATAAAAATTCTGGCTTTTTAGGACAAAAATGATTATGAAGCATATTTGAAATAAGAGAAGAAAGTATCATTGATTTTTTTTTATCATCGTTAATTTGAAGAAAAAAAGGTAAAACTTGTTGTTATTAAGTTTACTTACTATGCTATTATTTGGTAGGATCAAATTATTTTAGATAGGAGAAGGAATGAAGAGAGACTCATAAAAACTTGGGATGAGATAAAAGTAATCCATGAGATAAAAGTAATCCTGAGAAAGAGGTTTATTCTTAGACATTATTATTATAAAGAATTATTTCAGAGATAATAGAGTTTGACCCAAGAATCTTAAAGTGTAGAGAAGTATCATAATAACATGGAGATTGCCATGATCAGAGCTAATATTATAGAGGATGCAGAGGCTACAATAACAAGATTTTTGAATGGTTTGAACAAAGAGACATGTAATGTGATTGAATTACAATATTATATTGAGCTAAAAGATATGATTCACATGGCTATCAAGATAAAGAGACATTTAAAAAGAAAGGAAAGTATATACTAATAAGGTAATTCAAATTCCTTTTCAACTTGGAGGCTGAATTATAAGGGAGAGGGGGATGCCCTTTCAAAGCCAATTACCCTAGAAAGCAAAGTCAAACCACCTAAAGCTTTATATATTATTAAAGAACCAATGAGCTCTTTCAATAGAAGTTTGGTGAGATCCTTGGCTTCTTGAATTGCCATTACCTTTGCTTCCCAAGTTTTCGGTAAAGGCCTAAAAATTTTGCTCATAATTTTTGCATTAGTATAAGTCATAACAAGAGCATCAAAACTATTAGTTATTATAGTCATTCTAGTAAACATACTAGTTATGGATTCACTAGGAAGCATTTTGAACAATTCATATTGATAAACTAACATAACTTATATTAGGATTTAATAAGCCTCTTTATTTAATATCAATATAAGTATATGATTAAAATTACCTATGAAAGTCAAATTCAAAATTTGTAATAGTATAATTAGAATTAGATACTATTATCAATGAGGGTCAGCCCTAGATATTCAATTTTAACAATTTATTTTTCTTTCTTTTTCCTCTAGAGGGTTTTGTTTTCTTATTTTCTTTATAACTTTATTTATTCTTATAAACTTAATTTTCCTACAAACTATCCTTTAGAATTGCTATGTTTCTTTACATGGAAGTGATTTAAGAACAAGTTACCCTTACTAATGGCCTAAGGTTTGAAGTTCCCATTTCATTTGATTAGTGGTAGTTGTCGCTTCATCATAAGTTTAGTCTTAAAAAGATTTAATTGGCAACAAGAATAAAACTTTCCGCGCTTATTATTCATATTAGGGCTAATGTAGATATATTGAAGTAATAATTTTTTATGATCATTTTATCAATTGAATTTTAAAGGCCAAGGATATTGAGTTACAAAGTTCATAAAAAATATCGAATAAGGACACTAAGATACTTGATGCAATACACTTCACCAAAAGACTTCTATCAAGACATGAATCATGGAACATAAATGTATCAAAAGAGTAATTAGTCATTAAACAAACATTCATTTGATATGTTGAGTATATATGTGGAGGAGCTCGACCTTATTGTTAGGAAAAATCAAGAGTATATTATGACCCACCAATCATAAGTGAACTTCCTCATGATGTCCAATGTAAGGTGTGACTTTCCTAACTTTGGTTAAGTTAGTGAGGGAAGTTTTTAAGGTTTTTAAGGTGATGAATATATTTTTAATGAGAACGAGGATCGTATAGAGCTGACTTGACATGAAATATGACTTGCTCTTGTTCCTTGCTATGACTATAAAAAAAATATTTCCATTTCATGTATTTTTTATCATTTTAGTATATTTTTAATTGGCTTGTATAATTTTGAATAATATATTTGTTTACATGAATTTATGGTTTTGCTGCTATCTTTTGTGAATTGACTTATCATGCTTATTCTTTCTTTTGGTGATGCCAAAAAAAAAAAGATTTTGATAGCTTTGCATGATATCTATTTAATATACTTTAGTAAAATTGTGAATAGTTCGATTATGTTATGGATATTTGGATATATTTTCTTAGTTATGTTAGCTCATAATGTATAGTTATTATTATGCCATTTTGTGTTGAAATATGATTCTTGTTGATAAAAAGGAGTCTTGTGTAAATTATACATCTAATTACATGTTGCATAAAGTATATTTGATAAGAAGAGCATTTAGTATGATTATATTGCAAAGATTTTAATGGTTTGACATTAAAAAAAAAAAAAAAGAAGGGAGAATGTTGGCCCAAAAACACCCATTGCCTTTTGTTTTGATGATTAAAACCATTGATGTTGGATTTAATTATTCTTCTAAGATAATGTACTATATTTATATAATTGTCCAATCTATCTCATATTATTGGAATGGATATTTCTTGAAGATCCTTTAGCATGAAATTAATACATATTCTTAAAATAACACCAAGAATAGTTTAAGGTGTTAATTGTGAATCAAGTCTTTTTTAGTGACCAAGTTGATTATGTTGAAAAATTTCCTTTCCTTGATATACCTTTTAAAATGTTGGGCTCAAAACCACTTTCTTCCATACCTAAACTAGTTAGAATCATTCTTGATCTAAGATGATCATCTTGGATTGAGAGAGAGTGGTGTTTTACCTTGTACCATTTGTCTCTTATAAGATTCTTTTTTTTTTTGGATCTTATCTTTAAAAAAGAATGAGAAGGGCTTATATTTGCTCTTTCACCAATTTTGAATTTTAAATCCACTCTAAGACAAGTTGAACACTTGGAAAAATGACCCCATTTTTAACTGGACAAAAGGCAACACTAACTAGGTGAAGTCTTAATTCATGTATAGACATCATACGGTATACCAGATGACTTTTTCTGCCAATTTTGATTTTTTCTTGCTTTTTACCTCAAATGGGTAGATCATAACCTCCAAATATAAAATTGCAACTTTCTTCTTATAATTCATTGATGCAATCCAAATGCTTATAACTTCTAACTATCATTTAAACATACTTTAAGCTATTTTTTTTTTTTATTAATGCTTGAAGAGGCTAACACCTTCCTTTGCTTTCACACTCATACACTTCATCACCATCATATTGAACTTTTAACATAAGCCTAAACCCATAGTAAACAAAAGAAAAGTACTTCGACCACCGCATGAATCTTGGTATATGCTGCAAAGAGAAAAACAATTGTTAGTTAGTTAGTCCTAGGACTGTATGATTATTGGTTCGGAGGTTTCGTCGAATACTAATACATTAGTAAAGTACTAATGCATTTGCCACTCTACAAGTCTCTTACTGATTAAGTCTTAAGCTGAAACTAGTACTGGTACATGCGTGAGAAATTTCTCTCGCATCCTCTCTCACTCAAATAATTGAGATTTTGCTACCCAATAAACAAAGTAAACCCTTGAAAGAAATGTTCATTCACATACTAAAGGTTAGACATTGTTTTAGGTTGTTCCCTTTTGTTTTGTCATAGTGGATATCTAGGTGAACTACATGTAAAAACAGTAAAAATAAAAGAAAATAGTTGCCACCTAGTTTTATGGTAACTATAGGTATAAATTTGTTCAAGATCATATTGATTGTAATGAGGTTGAAAGCCACTTAATGGGTCTTTGTGGGATCACACCGATCTAGCCCAAATTTACTTGTTTGATCAAAGAAAGAGATCCTAGAAAAACAGGTACAAAATAAACTCAAACACATCATAGAATATTAGAATTTGAATAACAAATGAATACTTATAAATAAATCTATGATTAAAAAAATAATGTAAAAGGTCTTATAACTATTTACTTTTTATAATTTAAAAACAATGTGGCCACTATAAGTGAATCCGCTTATTGGAAACAACTAAGTAGATAACTAGAATAATAGTTTAGAAATATATTGTTAAGGACACCATCAATCCCATGAGTCCAAATTCATAAAAGAAAAAAAAACATTATTATTATATTCGAAAAACCAAAATTACATAAAAATAATGATATTTTAAAAATATTTTTAATACAATAAAATAATAAAATGAAATATTAATTAATTTATTATCCACTCATCGTTAACTTAGGACACTGCCCAAAAATGATTCATTTATCCTAAGTGGATTTATAAATAATAAAGCGACTAATATACAATAAAATTATAAGGAAACATATATAAAAAAACATTTTTAAAAATAGTAAAGTAATGTATTAATTAATTTATTACTCATTCATCATTATTCTAGGCCAATTCCCATTGATAACTCAATTATCCTAGGTGAATTTAAAGATAATAAAGTGACTAATACACAAAAAAATTGTAAGGAAACATATATTTAAAAAAATATTTTTGAACGTAGTAAAGTTAAGTACCAATCAATTTGTTACCCAATCATTATTAACCTAAGACAATGCCCAATGAATTTACAAATAATAAAGCGACTAGTATATAACTAAATTGCAAGGAAACATATCTTGAAAATAATATTTTCAAACACAATAAAATCACGTATTGATCAATTTATTACTCGCTCATTATTAATATAGGACAACACCCAAAGATGGTTCATTTATTTTAGATGGATTCATGAGTAATAAAGCAATTAATACACAAAGAAATTGTATATTAAAACCATGAACACACTACATGGAAAATAAAAAACAACATCCATATACAAATAACATATAAAAAATAAATATCAACATAACAAATAAAAACAATATCACCACACCACATAACAAATCAAAAACAATATCCACAGACAACATATCAACACATATCAAATTTCATTCCAAGACTAAACCAATACACCTTAAATAAACCAAAATCAATTCCTATCCTCCCAACCCATCGTAGGGTATTTATTTCAATCCTTATTCAACCTAAAACAATTCCTCGACAACTTCATACCCCCAAGGTTATCATATAATGGTATGGATCCTAACACTTTAAATATTTATAATAATTCATAATAAATTAAAAATTATCAACAATAATCAATATTTTGTCATAAAAAATTTAATAATATATTAAAATTGTTCAAAAATATATTAGGGGTTTAAAATTGACCTTCAAAGATGCTAGAGTTAAGCGAAAATGACTAGTATCAATTATGAAAATGATAACATGTATTAGACACACGCAGAAGAGTTGCCAGGGTTGTAATGCATATTTACATGTGCCTACGAGGGGTAGAGGCACTTTAACCACCACTCAAAGTATGTTGCTTCTTTGCCTTCCTTCCTATATAAGCGATGTCATCCATCACCTCTTATGATGGGAGATAGGGGTCCTCAAAGTTTTGACTTTTTCTTTATGTCTGTACTGGTTCATTTTTTAAAAAAAATTCTATGATACCATGCTTAGACGAATCTATGAAACATGCTCAAAAGGGTCTTGCACATACCTTGCTATCTCATAGAACGAGTTCTAGGCTATTTCATATGTTTTGTATATGTTCCTCTGGGTTCACGAGCTCATTATAGTTATCCAAGGTTATATTCTTAAGGATAAAATCCTTAAAAAGATAGATGTCCAATACTCATTTATATATTAAATAGTCTCCTCTTAGTTAAGGCTATATTCATCCTTAGCACTTCGTATAATCATAAGTCTTACCTCATGTCAAGGTTTTTTTACTCAAGACTACCAAGTAAGATTCTAAGGAGGAGCGATGAAGATGATCACTTGTATATCTATGACTAGTTTATGCTTTATTTCTAGACTTTTAAAGATTAAATGATGAAATACCTAGTTTGAGAGTGTTCCTGGCGATAGAGAGAGTGGCTTCTAAATAGAGTTTACAAGTGATGACGCTTTTGCCTACTCTCTTGCATGTCATTTCGATCTACCTATTTTAGAAATTAGAGTTGTAAACATGTGTTTGATGGTGTAGGTGGTAGAGCTTGTAGTTAAGCCATTTAGTAATGGAAAGGCATGGCTTTAAATTGTTCTTGTATAGCTATAATAACCATAGTAAGGATCTAATAAAGGTTGTCAAAGGTTAGTTGTTCTTATATACGCTTATTTACAAGGCTAGTTGTTAAAGGTTTTTGGAGGGCATACTAGAAGACCTATAGGGAGATCAATAACTTTACCATGAAAGCGTTTTTAGGTTGTTAACCATGAAAAAAACTATAAATATATAAAAAGGAAAGGAAATGAACTATCTTTTCTTTAATTCTGCACAAGCAACGCTACTGATAAAGCCTACAACAAACTTTTAATAATCATGGGTTTTCCACAACTAGTTAATGGACTTAGTTAAACAAAAATCTCTTACAAAAAAAGTTCCTTATATAAGATAGAGGACCCTCCGATAACTAGGTTACCAAATATGTACGAGTAATTTAATGTGTCAAATGAGAATATGGAATGCAAGATAATGTTCTTTTATATATAGTTTTAAGTAAAAATGAGCATAGCATGCTCATAATGATTATTGAGTATTTAAACACTCATGTATCACATGATTTTGCATGATGAGGAGAAGGGATGCAAACATACTATGTATCCTACCCATAAGAAGAATCATGAAGCATAATTACCTTTATTGTAGACAACCACACAACCAGTTTATAAAATAAAATGTTCGAATAGGTGGTTGTACTTTTAACTTATAAGACAAGACATTCAAGTTGATGACTACACTCTTTACTACATAATGGGATGTTCAAATGGGCATGCCTATGGTATAAGTGTATTTTAACATTGTTTGGTGGGCTCCATAATGGTAAGGATTTATATCAACATTGAAAGGGAGAATTGCTTAAAACATGAAAAAAGAAAATGGACTAGGCTCCTTAGGCGTAACCTTAGCCCACTTTATTTGAATAATGAGTTTCATGATTTGAACTTATTTTTATTTAGCATTAGGCTTGATTTTGAGCATATTTGGACCATTAATAGGTTTAGTTTTAAGCCCACTTTCAAGTGGCTAGTTTTGAGACAATATTCCTTCATCACTATACTTTAGTTTGAGTCCACTTTACAATATCAAATGTAGGTTAGAAAAATCCTTTCATTCAAATAAGTTTAAGCTAATCTAAAACAATAATAAAAGTTTTCGTTTAGAAAGATAACTAAATATCTCATTTGATGAATTTTAATATACTTCTAATATTTTCTTAATTTAGTTTTTTTTTTATCTTTATTGGATTATTTTAAAATAGGTTCAAAGTCTTGATATTAAAAATAAAGTGTTAATAAGGTAGTATATGGATGATGAGTGATTTATAAAGCTTATTTTATGTAATGTAGGATTGTATATGTTGAAGAAATGAAAAATAAAAGTGACCTATTTTTTTTAGGAATTG
>Ga0325405_1003604_pt1 | contig 15887 bp, 2 predicted proteins | sample PopdelMetagenome_21_FD_205663 | JGI IMG/M metagenome (GOLD analysis project Ga0325405, IMG submission 205663) | Populus deltoides microbial communities from Bellville, Georgia, United States - Xylem-Control-R2 | ecosystem: Host-associated > Plants > Phyllosphere > Stem > Wood/Secondary xylem...
GTATGTTGTGATTACATGAGATCAAAGTCTCAAACCTCCAACAGCAACGCTATAACAAGCAACAGCACAAGTTTGAACTATGGTATTCTCTTGTCGGGTAAAGGGACTGGTTACAATTCCAGCCTTTTTGAGAGGAGCTTAGTCCATGTTCTGAGGAACACAAATGCAAGAAGAGCAGCAGAGACATTGAGATTTGGGACTAGACCAGTGGTGAGATTCAGCTTCATGACTGTAACACTGTATATATGCTAGCAACAATTCCCCTGACTGTAATCTGTTTAGTCCACGGAGCAATCCTCTTGATATCCTCTGGCTCATCTCTAACTTCTTCCATGCCCTCTCCCCCAACCCTCTCAATCTCTTTAATTTCTTCCACGTTCAGATCATGTGGATGGTGGGGTGGGCCTAAGAAATGGTGGAAAACTTTTTCGGAGTTTAATATCATATTTAATTAACCAACTAAATCAAGCTGACTTTAATATTATATATTCTATAATATAGGAAACAATTTAGTAAATTAGAGTGGGTCAGCAAAAATTACTCGATTGGTAAATAGAATAAACTACTCAAGAATTTATAATATGATTGATTCGCTTCATATAATTTAAATTAAAAAAACATATATTTCCTCTGCCTCAAAATAAATGAAAAAAAAATACAAATTAATTATTGAATTCCTAAGTAATTTTATTTATTTCTATTTTCAGACTTCGAAATATAATAATTCCTCATCTATTTCTTTGTAATCGGATGCAATAATTTATTATTCCTATGAAAATGAAAAAAAAATCACTGTTATTTATATCTCTATTATCTATACGAAGCATGTTAAAATGGGAATCACTTAGCGTGAGGACGCAAATTATTCATTGTTCATATTCATCACAATCTTCTCACTAATACAATCAACAAACCAAATCTCTTTCATCTTGAATCCAATTGAATGATTTATAGAAGCTAAACACACATCAAGAAAATCTGATAAAACTAAAAAAATTAAAAAATTGAATAAAAACAAATCGTCATGAATTATATTACCTTATAAGGCTCCTCCTTTTTCTTGCTCCTCTTCTTCTTTCAACCACAGCTTCAAAAAGCACCCGAAGAATCCAACTTCCTAAGTCAACTACTAACAAGTCTCCATCAATCAATACAAGTAGATGCAAGAGCATATAGTTTCCAACAAAACATTCAAATCAATACATGGGCAAGGGCCAGCCTCTAAGTTGAACTCTCCAAGAAAAACACACGACAGCAGGATGAGTTTAATATCTATAATAAATTTTTTCAGTAAATTAGAGAATTTATAATATGATTGCTAGATGGAATAAACTACACAAGAATTTATAATATGATTGATTTATTTCATGTAATTTAAATTTAAGAAAAAAAAAAACACACATTTCCTCTGCGTCAAAATAAATGAAAACAAAAATACAAACGAATTATTGAATTTCCAAGTGATTTTATTATTCCTATTTTCAAACTTGGAATGTAATAATTGCTCATCTAATTTTTTAATGGGATGCAATAATTTATTATTCCTATGAAAATGAAAAAAAATCACTATTATTTATCTCTTAGTTTACAAAAAAAATAAAACATTTATTTCAAAACGTAGATTTTCTAATTAATTCAATTGTTTTCTACTGTGATCACTTTGTTTTTGGGATTGAGAGTGATAAAATTACCATAAAGAACCTCTCCAAGAAATACAGACAAACATGATTCGAGGTCTTCAAGAAAAGCCCAAAAACCATAAATATTGCTTCTTCCAATGCAATAATCAAGAACAATAAATGCCAGGCCAAGAGAACGAAAACCCAAGCTTCTTATATGGGAAAAAACACAGTAAATTTTTTTCTTATTAAAATAAAATTAAAACTGTTGAGTATTTTATTGTACAAGATTACAGTGAAATGTTGAGTAATTTTTATTTTTCTTTATTTTTCTATTTTTTTTGTTTTTATTTTTTTCTCATTTTTTCTCTTCTTTTTTTTCTTCTTTTTTGTTTTTTTCCCATTTTTTTCTGTTTTAATTTTTTTTGGTTTTCTATGCCTTTATGGGTTTTTTTTTGTTTTTTTCGTTGTGTATTTTTCTTTTAATGAATTTTTTTTGTTTAATTTAGTTTGTTAATGTTAATTTTTTATTTAGTTATCAAATTTTCATAACACGGATCCTGAGTTTGACGGGTTAACCTAATTTGACGAGTTAACCCGAATTTTTTTCTTTTCTTTTTAATTAATTGTAACATATACTAAAACGGATCAGTGTTTTACTGTGGACTGTACAGGGTTAACCTGATTTGACGAGTTAACCCGAATTTTTTTTCATTTCTTTTTAATTAATTGTAACATATACTAAAACGGATCAGTGTTTTACTGTGGACTGCACAGTGCAGTCCACAGTAAAACACTGATCCGTTTTTGGTTTTTTTTTTAAGTTGTCTTATTTTTTTTAGCTGTTTTTTATGCCTTTCGGGATTTTTTTTGCTTCTTTCTTTATTTTTTTTCTTCTAACAAAAGTTTTTTGTTTAATTTAGTTTATTAATGTTAAATTTTTTTATTTAGTTATCAGACTTTCATGACACAGATCCTAGGTTTAAAGGGTTAATATGGTTTGACGAGTTAACCCGAATTTTTTTAATTTTTTTTGATTAATTTTTTTTGTTTAGTTTATTTTGTTAATGTTCACTTTTTTTTTATTTAGTTACCAGACATTCATGACATGAATCCCGGGTTTAACGGGTTAACCTGGTTTGACGAGTTAACCTGAATTTTTTTTTTTGCTTTTTTTTTCTTTTTAATTATTTGTTTTTCGTTTAGTTTAGTTTGTTAATGTTAAATTTCTTTCTATTTAGTGTTTTTTCTTCTTAGAGGTTTTTTTTATTTTCTTTTTTCTTTTTAATTAATTTTATTTAATTAATTTAGTTTATTAATATTAAATTTTTTTCTAAGTAGTTCTCGGCTGATGCCTTTAGTTTTTTTTTATACATTTGACTGTGGACTGCACAGTGCAGTCCACAGTGAAAAGGCTCATCCTTTTGTTTTTTTTCTTTTTAATTAATTTTTTTTTTAATTTAAATTGTTAATGTTAATTTTTTTCTATTTAGTTATCAAACTTTCATGACACGGATTTCGGGTTTGATAGGTTAACCTGGTTTGACGAGTTAGCCCAGTTAATTCTGGGTTAACCCATTAGTTTGTTTTTTTTCCTTTTTAATTATCAAACTTTCACGATGCGAATTCAAGGTATGACGGGTTAACCTGGTTTGAAGGGTTAACCCAGTTAATTCATATTTTTTTTCTTTTTCTTTATTAGTTTTTATTTTCCTGTTGGTTTTTTTTCTTTGTTTTTTTCTTTTTAACTAATCTATTTAATTATCACACATTTATGACACGACCTTGCAGCCAGACCCACGTCCAATGCTATTGGGTCTGGTATTGCAGTCAAACCCACTTAAATTTAGGTCGTGCAAGTTTAATGTTATTATTAATATTATAAATATTACTCTTGGATTAGACGTTGCAACTAAACCTAAGACTCTTGGGTATTACTTTATAAAAAAACCTAATATTTTTATATCTTAATTTTTTATAAAATACAAAAAATAATTGATCCGCAGCATGTCACGGGACATGTACCCCCGGCACAAGGCAAGGCCACGCTGCAGTGCAACACCTATCAGAGCTCCAACGACGGCTGCTATACATTTGAACAGATGTCAGGTTCATAATTTTGATCCTCGTCTCGTTGACTTATCAGCACCACTTTTCACTCTCTCTTCATCCTTGTAGTACAGATATAGAGAGAAGAAAAGTGGGCAATCGTAAGCATAAAATTGCTTAAAGTGAAAAGCAAGAAATGGAACTGCTAACTGGCTTGAACTGGCTACTTCACTTGAAAGTGCCTTCCCTTTACAGTCATAACATGTATACGGCAAGTTAAGATTGCATTTTGGTCCCTCTACTCTTATTTCCCTTATTTTATCACCTTTTGTCTTCATATCAATCCCAACCTAATTAACTTGTTCGGATTAGAACCCAAAGACTGCTTCGTTAAAGATTGAGATTTATTTAATCAACTATCGTGAAAAGACTGTTATTGATGCTAAAAATCATATATATACATGTTGTAATTAAAACGTTCTAATTTTCTTATTTTTATATAATTTTTTCACTTTTTATGACATTTTAATTTATTTTTTGAATCAACTACGACTATTAATTATATTTGATGATAATGAATGAAATGACATCATGGTTATATAAAGAATGTGTCAAAATCTATTCTTAATAGTGTTTTTGGAGCCAATTTTATACTATAATTCAATTATAGTGTTTAATTTGAAATTAATTGATAAATATATTGAATTCACATATTTAGAAAATATAAAATTTAATTTAATTTATTCTTTATATTACCATCATAACTTTCATTTTATTCCTTCAAATGTCTTTAAAAGAATAGGTAGAATTTCTTATTTTTAAGATAGTAAATCATAAGGTTTGACCTCTAATTTATTTTTTAAAAATTAATTTTTATTCAATTTTTTAAATTTAAAATGATTGAGATTTTATTGAAAACTTTGAATTGAATTTAATTCAAAAAATTCTAAACCATGCTACAAGATATCACTAATAGTTAACAGTGAGAACATTTTGAGTTTAAAGGTATTATTAGCATGTTCTCTTATCCCACGTTTAATAAAAATAAATATTACGAGGGATTAATTGTAAGGGGTTATATTGAAGTATAAAATAGTATAAGGATCAAATCAAGATAGAATGTATAATAGAAGGATAAAAAAGACAACATTAGCAAAAGGCGTGTGGCCAAAGCATGTAAAGAACGATTGATGTAAGAGAGAGAGAGATCATGTGGAGAGTGGGGTGAGCCCTAGAAATGGTGGGGATGGTATTTGATGAATGCTGATCTTATCATACTTTAGGTGGGATCACTATTTCTTACCATTAATTTCCAATTTATAAGATAATAGGATAAGAATATTTATTTTTTAAAAAAATTGCGTTTTAATTTTTTTTTAAAATTATTTATTTTATTTTATTTTAATTTTTGTATTTTTTTAAAAATTTTGAAGTTTTAATATAAAAATAAATTTTAAAAAATAAAAAATATATTATTTTAATATATTTTTAAATAAAAAATATTTTTAAAAATATTTTTAAAATAATAATATCAATTCAATGACAATGACGTGTTTGTTAAATATGATTCTTTTCATGTTACTTGAAATTTATGCAGGCGTGTTATTATAAAAAATAAATTTTAAAAAATAAAATATATTATTTTAATATATTTTGAAATAAAATATATTTTTAAAAGTAATTATTATTACAATATCAAACATGTATTGATATTTATCTTACTAAATTTAATCAAAATTTTTTTATTAAAAAAAAAAGATAAAACGTTATCAACTTACTTACTTTGTTGAGAATGTATTAATATACCATTATATTAACTATCTAACCAGACTGAGTTTAATATTTATAGGAAATGTTTTTAGTAAATTAGAGTAGGTCATTTAAATTAGTCTATTGGTAGATGGAATAAACTCCACAAGAATTTATAATATGATTGATTTACTTCATGTAATTTAAATTAAAGAAAAAAAAACACACATTTCCTCTGCCTCAAAATAAATGAAAACAAAAATACAAACGAATTATTGAATTTTCAAGTGATTTTATTATTCCTATTTTCAAACTTGGAATGTAATAATTCCTCTTCAAATTTTTTAATCGGATGCAATAATTTATTATTCCTATGAAAATGAAAAAAAAATCACTATTATTTATCTCTTAGTTTAAAAAAAATAAAACATTTATTTCAAAGGGTAGATTTTATAATTAATTCAATTGTTTTCTACCATGATCACTTTGTTTCTGGGATTGAGAGTGATAAAATTATCATCGAATTAATTTTGAAAATTTATCATCGAATTTATCTAGAAGAAGCATGCTAAGAAGGGAATCACTTAGCGTGAGTATCTCGTAATGGGAGCCGATCGAGTCAAGATTGATAGTTACGTGCAAAAAAGTCATCGACAAATTATTCCAAAACGAGCACCACAGACACCCACCCTCCCACCCTCCAAGAAGCAAACAATTTTGCTGAGAGGAATAGGGCAATAAATATCTCCGTTTATGTGCGCATTATTAGTACATTAAGCTATGAGCATGCATCAAAGTGTGGTTTGATTTGATTAAGTACTTGACATAAATAAAATGAAGAGAGTTCTTCGGCATTTTCTAGAGAACAAAAATTACTTTGTTATGGGTCAGAAATGTTTATGATATTTGTTTTTCGATAACACAAGTTTTGTGGATATGAAGCAGAGAAGATGTTGAAGTTACATCTAGACAGCAAAATTCAACTCCTTGATTATTAAAACTCCCTAAAAAATCTAGATCACGGGTTAAGTTCTATTAATTAAAATAATATTACTTTAATTTTTTTAAAAATTAACTTAAATTTTAAAAGTATCAACTAGATCATAAATTAATCCATGAACTAATTTATCAGGTCATTTAAATTATATTGGTTCAACTTCCACTTAATTAAAAAAAAAAACAAACAAGAACTAATCGAGTTTAATAGCTTGTTACTAATAAATTATGTTATTTTACATTTACTTACCTTTTGGGAGTAAGAACTCAATATTGAAAGGGACGGTGAGTTTCAATTTTGCACTTTCGTTTCATCCAATATTGCACTTTCTTTTTACCTTTTATTGGAACTCAATATTGAAAGGGACGGTGAGTTTTAGTTTTGATTGGATTACTTTGTTAAAAAAAATAATAACATGATCAATATCTTCAAATCAACTTTAGTGATGTTGATCTAACATTTTTTTGTACAATAGGATGTTTGGATATATAAGTTTTTGATTGCACTAAAAAAAACTACATCCATGTTCGGACTTATATATTTTTCAAGAAATTAATTACTTTATTGAGAGGATTAGAGCATTAAAATATAAAAATATGAAGTATACTTAATATTTACCAACAAAACTAAGCCTGTGAGAGTTCACTTTATACTAATAGAAATCTATGTTGACAAATTATTTGCCACTTGAAGTTGAAGATCATGGCGTTTAAAATGAAATTAACGCATTATAAGCTAATTATGTGCATTCCAACTCATAATTAGTTTCATGTTAAGAACATGATTTCATGTTTTACTTAAGAAATATTGATTAGCACTTAGCATCTTATATTTTTTAAAAAATATTATAAGCTTTTTTTTAAAAAAAATAAAGAATGGTTGGGTCCACTTAATGATTACATGGTTACATGTAATGTAAAAAGTTTAACTTGATATGAATTGACATATATGGCACTCGAAGTTGAAGGCCTTTGCATTTAAAATTAGGTTAATGCATATGGTGAGTAAGCTATTAATTTATTGTGGTTTCTTCCAACTTCAAAATTGGAGAATCAATTATATTGTGGGTTAGTGATAAAATTTAAAAGAAGGAGCATTCTTGATTTCTTTCATGTTAAAAGCATTAATTACATGCCCTGCTTTTTAAAAAATCATGATTAATTTGCTATACCATTCTTGTTTTAACCAAAAAAAAAAATAGAGTGAATCATGCATTGCGTGAATAAATATAACTATATATTTCAAACCTCTGTATTTCGTATCAATATGTTAAAGAGTGTGGATTATATCTCATTTAGTTCATAACTAGATATGCTCTCCGCGTGTTATCGCAAGTCAAACAATTTTTTTAATATAAAAAAAATAATAGGTTAAAAAAATCCAACAATAATAACAAATAAGCTGACAAAAAAAATAACCACATCTGAGCCTATTTAGATTATCACACAACCCAATATTAACCTAACTGAGAAAAAAACAAAGGAAAAAAAAAGAGTCAAACTTAAAAAAAAAAACAAATAACAAAAAATATTGGCTTAAAAAAAGGGATAAAAAAATCAATCACACCTATGCTAGAAATATCGCAATTATTGCAAACAAAACAATTTCACTTAAAAAAATTAGGACCAAACTTGAAGATTAAAAAATCATAGGGGGTGAAATTAAAAATCATTTGTAATTTGATAGAATATTTATAGATTTAAAAATGGTGGGGGTGAAATATAAAAAAATTATCGAGGGCTAACCCAATAGAATCAAACCAAAAATAAATAAAAATAGAGAATTAAACAAAAAAAATGTTAAAAAAAAGTTTTAAAAAAGGATAAAAAATAAGACAACATCAATTTAGAAAAAGAAAAAAAAAGGGGTAAATCTCAAAAAACCTGATTTAATATCAAGAAGCATAATTTTCAACCAATTTAATTTTGAAAGATGAGATCGGTAGAAAAATATTAATAAAAAACTTGCTAAAAAAACATAAAAAATAAAGAAAATTTTGATAGAAAAACCCAAGAATGATGCAATTTAATGAAAAAAATAAACAATAATCCAAAATAAAATAAATATCAATTAAACGAATAAGGACCAAATTGTAAAGATTAAGCAAAAATCATTGGTGGTGAAATTGTAAACATTTGTAAAAACTAAGTAAACCCGAATAACATCCTCAACATGGTCAAAATCTTAAAAAGCTTGTAACCTATGAAACCCTGAATCCGGATTCTATCAATAAGTTTATTACAAGCCAATGTAAAAATATAAATTTAAAAAACTTATAAAAAAAAAAAGCCTGGAGCGACACTGACTGCCAACTCGAGTAAGCAAATCAAACACATGGTCTAGAACATGAAATTGAGATGACTTTATAAATAGAAAAGCTAAAAAAACAATAACAACAAACATATTAAAAATGCTTTTAAAAAAACAAAAGTCAAATCAGGCTAGTCCTTCAGATCTATTACATAGGTCATGAGACTGAAATGACCCCATCAAAGACATACTTGATAAAACAAAGAAGCAAGATTCTTCATCAAACAAACATTGAAGGATGAAACTGGAAAAAAAAAAATAAACCAAAAAAACATTGTAAAATAAAAACAATAGGAATTAAAATAAATTAGAACTAAATTTTACATAAAAATTAAATGAAATTAAATATATAGGGATGCAATTGTAAAATACAAATCCATTAAGAAAATGATTTTAAAAATAGCAATTTAAAAAATTAAGACCAAATTTGACATGAAAATTAAATAAAAATAAATGGGTGGAATTAGAAAAGGGTAAATCAATCAAGAAAATGATTAAAAACAAAACAAATAGAAATTAAATTAATGAGGACCAAATTTGAAAAAAATCAAAAAATCAAATAACCAGAGATAAAATCAAGAATAAAATTTAATTATAAATAATCAATATAAATAAAACAATTGCAAATAAGAGAAAAGAAACTGAATCAAAAAAAGAAATAAAATGAAGGGCTGGTATGCATTTTTTCTAGTATGAATTTTTTGATAGCCAGCACGTAATCTAAGAAAAAAAGAAAAAGAAGAAAAAGAAATAAGAAAAATAAATGTAATTTCAAGCTAAATCACATTTAACCACTATACATGTGTCATATAGAGAGGAAAAGGACGCCGAGATGAATTAAATGATGCGGCAGAATCACGGTTATAACTGCCTGAGCCAACCGCACGCGCCGCCAGAAGGTGGGGGAGCGGCTAACTTGTGCGAGGCATGTGTCAATTGCTGTTTTGTTTTATATTATTTTTGTGAAAAAAAATGAAAATGTCTTTTGGACTAAACAATATTAACAAACAAACTATGGTGAAACTACAACCAAACCCCTAAAGCTAAGGTTAAAAAACTCAAATTGTAAGGGTAATGTAGTATTTTAATTGTGTTTATAAAGTATGAAAATACAAAAATGCCCTTGTGCATAAAGCATTGAATAATTTTATTCAAGAGTGATATTAGTAATTTTTCTATGAATTTAAAAATACAATTACCAAAATAATCCTATACAATCATTAAAAGACATTTATGTTATGGTAAAAAAACTACCTTACCCTCAAAGTAAAGACAAAAGATAAAATGACTAAAGAACAAAATAATAATTATACTATTGTACTGAATAATAATTTATATCTCGAGACATAATAATATTACTAAGGGGATTAATGTTTTGGATAATTTTATAAATATTCAAGTGTGCATATTATGCTTATAAAAAAAATAGAGATAGCAGGGCCAAATAATATATATCTCCATATACCCTTTTGTTTTAAAAATATATAAATTCATTCTAGAATTATTCTAGAGTAATTTATTTTATATCTTTTTTTCATCCCTCCAACGAAACAAGTTTTAATCCCTTCTTAAAAAATATAAAAAAAATACTAACCAAACATCACCTTGTTTCCTTGTGTAAATATTAATAAACAAATGTTAAATGAATGATAAATAGGTCCAATATTTTTTTCCCCTTGAGATCAAGTTGTTCAAGAAAATAGAAAAGTGTGGATTGAATCCCAAGACCTCTTGGAAAGTCCATTGTAATTTTTATTTTTATTATTTATAATCTGATTTCTATGAAATTCTAGAAAATTTTATAGTACCATAAATAATATATATTTAATTGGATTTGAATAATATAGCCTCTTTTATTAAAATTAAATCTGGTCTTATATTATTTTTTTTATAAAAGTATTATTATTATTATTATTATTCTTATTGCTATTATTATTGTTATTTCATCACAAAGCTTTTAAAAAAACTTAATTAAACGTAAAAGTAGAAAGAGAATTTAAAAGATATTTAAGAATATAGTAATAGTTGTTTTTTAAAGTATTTTTTATTTTAAAACATATTAAAACAATATTTTTTTTATTTTTAAAAAATTATTTTAAAACATATTAATTTAAAACAAAAAATTTAAAATTTTTAAAAATACTTCCAACACACACGATATCAAATATAATCTTATGATGCTTTACCCACAATCTAGCGTTTCCTTTCCCACCCCAACCCTAACCACCCATTACAGCCCAAACCCTGACCACCACCACGACATAAATTTGCAAAACCCCAACACGCCATCCAAAAAGAGCACCAAGCAAAGGATATTATTGTACTTTAAACACAAATACAAAATCAATGGGGGTTCGTCAGAGACAGTTTTTGCAAGAACCAGTGCAGCTTTAAGTTGTTTGTTATTGTTTGCTGGGCTCCGGAAACCTAACCTGAATCGCTAAGCATCAAAGAAAGCCCTTGAACATAAGAAGGAAATCGATAAGCGTTTGGGTCGTCCTTTTATCCAAACAAACCCTTATGAGGAGTGTGTGTGTGTCAAAGTTTCTGTTTTTGTTGAAGATTTTGGATTTGTTTTTTGCATTTTTTTATTTGGGTTTTTTTTTTTGGGGGGAGGGGTTGGAATCTTGGTTATAGGGGTAATTAATGGAATATACGGTTTGTTTTGGTTTATTGTTTTTTTGAGGATTTTGTGAATTTTGGTTATATGGTCAGATAATGGAACGAAGAATTTTGTGAATTTGGATTATAGGGTTAGTTAATGGTATATAGGTTTTTTTTTTATTATGTGTTATTGTTATATGCTTAAATTGTCATTTACCTGCAAAAGTTTGAATTTTGTGTATGATAGTGGGGTTGAAGTTGATATTGCAATGAGGGTTGTGGGTGGTTTGTTGTAGGGAATAGGGATTTGGGGGGGGGGGGGGGGTAAGTGCTTTAGTGCAGATAGGTGCTTTAATCGGTGTTTGGGATATGGGGGAGTGATTGCTTGTGCCGAATGAGATGAGATTAAGTTTCCAGTTTTGCTGGGATGAATGGAGTTGCTTTGTGGTAGTTGAAACTAAGTTCATTTCAGATTGAGTTATTTGTTGAACTTTTGAACTGGTGGGTTGGAGTTTAGGCCTCTGGGTTATTGAAAAGTTCAAATTCTTGTGTGACAATAGAGATGGGGGCTATGAGATTAAGACTGCGATGAGGGATCCTGGTGGTTTAGTGGGTTATTGTAGGGAATAGGGATTGGGGGATTTGAGTGTTTTAGTGAAGATAGGTAATTTAATCAGTTTTTGGAACGTGGGGGAGTGACTCCTTGTGCTGAATAGGGTGTGTTTAAGTTTCCAGTTCTGTTGGGATGAATGAAGTTGTTTTGTGCTGGTAGAAACTAAGTTCATTTCTGATTGAGTTGTATATTAAGCTTTTGTACTGGAGCGCTGGAGTTTAGGCCTTTAGGTCGATGTTATAGCATGCTTGAATTGTCATTTATTTGCAAGAAGTTTGAATTTTGTGTGATAATGGGAGGAGGAGCATGAGGTTAAGACTGCAATGAGGGATGTGTGTGGTTTGGTGGGTTATTGTAGGGAATCAGGGTGTTTTGGTGAAGATAGGTGCTTCAATTAGTTTTGGGGATGTTGGGGAGTTATTGCTCATGCTGAATGGGATATGATTAAATTTCAAGTTTTGTTGGATGGATGGAGTCATTTTGGGTTGGTGGAAACTGGAGACCAAGTTCGTTTCTGATATATTGGAACTTTTGTACTGGTGCGTTGACCTCTGGGTTGGTGCTATAGTACTGTTGTTACAACCATAGACAGTTATAACATTTCATGGTGTCTTCAAACGTGCCATTTTTTTTCCAGGCAGTCTATACTTTGTTGGCTGCTGCTATGCAACAAATACTCAGAGTTTCTAATGTCAACTGAATACATGAAAATATCCATCATATGGAGTAGATTTGAGTCTCTGCGATATCATAAACTAATGGCACATGATTATTAGTTGCATTTATGTGAGTCCACCTTTTTTGAAAATGATACTATGTGAACACTGATGGTTGCTATGTTCAGTAATAGCCTCCTGCGTGACTGACTGGGACAAGTTCATAGTTGGAAGAAATTAAATTTGAAGACTTGGCCTTGAACCAATATGATGGCTATAACTGGAAAATGTAGATATTAGTTCTTTCTATGCCAGATGAAATTTCAATCGAAAACCAACTTTTCAATTATGAAGCCTTCTGATTGTAATTGCTTTGTGGAAGATCTAAACTGCTTTGTAACAATCAAGACTATCCTCTAAACACTATCCAATGTGGCCATGTTCTCATGTTGAAAACATAATTGAATGGAATAGAGGCTTTAGAATTTATGGTCGGTTTAATGGTTTATCAATATTCTGCAATTGTGTATTTTTATTTTTGAATCAATTGGAGGATTGGAATCTAACAAGCAAGCTTTGTATGAACCGGTGATTCTTCCTCTGCGGAAACCTGAGCTCTTCTCACATGGGAAACTTCTTGGTCCATAAAAGGGGGTATTGTTATATGGACCTCCAGGCACCGGGAAGACCATGCTTGCAAAAGCTATTGTCAGAGAGTCTGGAGCTGTTTTTATAAATGTGAGGATCTCTAATCTGAAGAGCAAGTGGTTCGGCGATGCACAAAAGCTCTGTGAGTATAGATCGCATTTGAATTGCCTCTCTTGTGCTGGAGCTTTGTCTTGCATTTAGTAAAACAATGATGATTTAAAATTATTGCCTTGTTATTCTAAAACTTGCTATCACCCACCAATTATGTTGAGTGAAATTTAGTTTCACTCTGATAATGGAAGCAAGGTAGTACTTTGTGAACATTCTTTACTAAAATTGAACATTCCTAACCTGTCCTTATTGAAGATCTTTATTAGCAGCAAGATTTTGTTGGATGCTCTATTAACTTTAAAAAACAGGGCACTGTAGCTTGCTTATCTAATGGATCTTATTCCGATGAATGAGATTGCGAAATGATCATAATTTTGGTATTTTTGTTGCTGTGTGGTATTTCTATGTATCCTGCATCAGGGATATAACAAAAGTAACTGAATGGCATGCATTCTGGCAATTGTGAAAGTGGTCATTACTGTATTTAGCAACTACATCTTTGTGTTGAAACCATCCCTCATTATATTCTTTTCTGCATTTGAATCCATGCAAATCTTGTTGGTTCTGTGCTGGCTAGAAACAGATTTAGAAGTAATTAACTAAGTTTTCATAATCTGATTGTTGTTGATTCTCTTCTATGCTATTGTAGTTGCTGCTGTTTTTAGCCTGGCTTATAAACTACAGATCATGAGGCATGAAGCTTGAGTTCATGGCATTATGGGATGTATTTACTACAGATCGTGAGTTCTTACTCTTGAAACAAGTGCTGCATTTGTGTAGTCTTTCAATGCAGTGACTTGCTAGAATGCATTTCATGTAAGATTTGTGAAAGTGTGATTTATTCATGGGCCTGGCCTGACCAGATTCATTGATAATATTCTTATAGAGAATGCACAAGTGATGGTACTTGCTGCAACCAACTGACCTTCAGAACTCGATGAAGCAATCCTCCAACGTCTTCCTGAGGCCTTTGAAATTGGGATACCTGATCGAAGAGAGAGGGTTGAGATCCTGAAGGTTGTTTTGAAAGGGGAGAAGATCAAAAGCAAAATTGACTTTGACTGCACAACAAGTTTGTGTGAGGGCTACACTGGTTCTCATCTGTGATTTGTTATAATCCCAGCTAATTCTTCAAGGTATTTTTATTGATTTGTAATATTTGCATAGAAATCCCATGCATGCCTGAGGGTGTCATGGAAAAGTTTTGGTAATTGTTGCTTGTTGTGCTCTTTCCAAAACCAATTACTTCCATTGCAATGGATAGAAGATAGTATGGTTCCTCATGAGAACTAGAAGAAATTAAACAAAGTGTTGTTATCAACTACAAGGGATAGCTATTGGTGTTAAAAAATATTAACCGGAGGATTTTATCTTTCCATTGTTTGAGCTTGCTGTGGATTTTTTAACCCTTTATTGAGTTTCTTCTTTGGGATTCTTTCTTAGGCACCAAGGCCATTGTCCCAGTCAGACTTGCAGAGAGTTCTTGGCACATCAACTAAGACTAGGGTTGCTGCAAATGAGTACAGGAGGTCAAGCTCACATTCACCTAGGTGGCCAGGTAGTCAGATGACTATCAGGTTCAAGCCATAACTAACGAGCTCTCTATACTCGTAGTATCTCAAATCTTGAATCTTCAGTCGGATAATCAGGACCCTTGAAATATTGATTTGTTTTTTCTTGATATCAGGCCAAGAGAAATTGTATTTTAAATTATTTTAATGTTTTTCCTATTCTGAAATGCTCTAAGTAGAATATGTTGTTTTTAGGCGACTCAAAATTGCAGATTTGCTGTAGCATAGAGCTCTTAACGTGGTATTAATACCTATCTTGCTTTTCTTTTGCTTTAGATATAAACTTGCCAATCACCAATGCTGACTGATTTTGTTGATGATTTTGGCCATGTGTCAGAATTGTGGAACATTGTTTGTCCATGTTGATATGGGTTTCTTACACTTTTTAATAGTCATTTATGACTTACAAGTTATAGAATTACTCTATTTTGCTTACAAATATTGCTGCTGTTGTGAGAACAGAATTGCTTTAATTCTTATAAAATTTAAAATACTCCAAGAAAGGGAGATTGATTTAAGTGATTAAGAATAAGGAAATGAACACATCAAAAGGACCTAAAACATAAATGATTTTATAGTTTACACAAACTATTGCTTGCATACATGGAATCTTTTTCATAGAAGTAACACCCAATTAACCTTAATGGAAAAAAAAGAGAGTAAAGGGAATCCAATACTATGAATCTGCCACCCAATTAACCTTGATGTTGTTTCCGTGTGAAATCAACATAATATCTTGTTTGTACTGCAAAATTAGAATGGTAACACTGATCAAATAAATTGTAGAGAAAAGATAGCCTAACAAGAACTGTGAATATAAAATTTGAAAACTCAATGCTTGCAAAACTTACTTGAAAATATCAATTGCATTATTTAGTTTCTTCTAGCACCATATCTGCCAGCATTCTTCTTTGTTTTTTTGCTCTGGAGATTCCATTTATCTTCAACCATCCTAAGAAA
>Ga0325405_1003609_pt1 | contig 15874 bp, 7 predicted proteins | sample PopdelMetagenome_21_FD_205663 | JGI IMG/M metagenome (GOLD analysis project Ga0325405, IMG submission 205663) | Populus deltoides microbial communities from Bellville, Georgia, United States - Xylem-Control-R2 | ecosystem: Host-associated > Plants > Phyllosphere > Stem > Wood/Secondary xylem...
ATACATATGCACAAACACACAATTATTTACCAACCAATTTCGTTACCAGGTTTTCAGTCATGAGAGAGAGGAAGAGAGAGAAGTACACTGATACTTACATGATGCATGCTGATATAAATCTCGTGATCATGTAACCCACACAACAAAGATGATAACTTTCTTAAGAAAGCTGAATAATTAGGTTTCATCGATTAATTATTTTTATCTCTCGGGATACTTAATTTGATTACATATTTTTTTATTAACTTTTCATAGTTGTACTTCATGTACCAAATTTATCAATTGGAAAAGAATGTTAATGTTACTTTATCTTTGCAACATCCCACATCGAAATAAGAGTGTTCAGAGCCAAGGTATATTATGGTAGTTGGTACCTAACCTTGTAGGATGCGTTTTGGGGCTTGTGGACTGTTAGGAACAAAACCGTGAGGCGTGGAAGCCAGGCCGGGCTGAGCCATAAAGGACAATATTTTGCAAGGGGGAGTGGGCCGGGCCTTGCATATGATATCAGAGTTGAGGACGGCTTGTTTTTAAGGTGAGGGGGATTGTACCATCCCACATTGAGAGAAAAATGTCCAGAGTCAGGGGATATTAAGGCAATTGGTACCTAACATTGTAGGACATGTTTTGGGGCCTGTAGGCTGCTAGGAACAAAACCGTGAGGCATTGAAGCCGGGTTGGGCTGAGCCATAGCTGACAATATTCTGCAAGGGGGAGTGGCCATTGTATTATCCCACATCGACGGGTGAGGAGTTGGTAGGTGGTCTTATTAGTAGTACTGGTTGCTAACTTGTCAATCGCTTTTTGGGGCCATGCTTAGTCACCAATAACAAATTTGTGAGGGCGGTAAGGCCCAAAGCGGACAATATCTGACAGGTTGGGCCGGGCTGTGACATTTGGTATCAGAGCCGGCCTCATTGGCTGTCCGGTGGTGTCGATGGGGTCACTGAACTCTTTAAGGGGGGTGGATTGTAATATCCCACATCGGCAGGTGAGGAGTTGGTAGTTGGACTTATTAGTAGTGCTAGTTGCTGAATTGTCAGATGCATTTTAGGGCCATTCATAGTCACCAAGACAAATCCGTGAGGGCGATAAGGCCCAAAATGGATAATATCTGGTAGGTTGGGCCGAGCCGTTATAATCTTTACTAGGTCTAGGTCTTAAAAAAAAGTAAAGTGCTACAATGAGTATTTTGTCAATGGACATGTGTTTCATACTAAAGAATTTAGGCAGGGTAGAAAGATATATAATAGTGGGGTTTGTGATAAGAGATCGATTTCAATGAGTTTGAAGTTGACTACTATAAGAAGTTAGAAGAGGTCATTGAATTGCAATATCATAGCGAGCATAATAGAGTATTTTTACTCAAATGCTATTGGTATGACATCACTGATAGAGGAATCATAATAGATCCCCATTATAATTTGGTCAAAATTAATTATATCACACTCGACATCACGACGACCTTTAAAATTTTATGGTAAAAGAACATATATCTGACATCTTGTTCTTAAAGAGGAAAAATATCTGGTTTAAGGAGTCGCCACCTAGTATTACGGTCACTAGAAACCCTTACTACTTAATAGAGATTCTATGGTACAGAACTAATTAAGCAAAAGAAAAGATACTATCACCTTTTAAACATCATACCTGAGATAGTTGCATTGCTGGTTTTGTTTTAAATTGCTATGAGTTTGTTTTATTCTATTTTTGATGGCCTGCTTATAATATTCCTGACTCTGGTGCCAGTGAATATTCAACTACAAATACTTCCAACTATAATGTTGGTAAATATAACGTAACCAAAAAAGTATGGTATTCCTTACTTTGATGTTAGTGAATAAATCAATAAAATTTGGATTGAAAACAAAACATATCCTTTTATTTTATTTTTTTTAGTGAAAAAGAAAAAGACAGATATGTATCGCATACTAGATTAACATTTTATAGTAAAAGTCTACAACCCAAATACTCAGTGAAGTAAAACAAATAAAATACGAGGGAGCCATAAATAATTCCAAAAGGGTCATTAATTTTTTTCATAATTTTTTGATATCTAAAAAGGCCTAGATATCAAAATAATTAAAAGTAAAATTAAAGGGAAATGGCATAAGGGTGTGTTTTTCCAAACACGTCCTTAGCCCAAAGAAAATTGGGCTGGCTTGGCTTAAGGTCCAGGTCCAAACCGGTCTCAATATTTGTTTTTTTTTTTTTATGGCGGGTTGGATCTAGCCCACCCATATAGGCTGGGCTTGATCCAGCTGGCCTACCTTGATCATTAGCCTAGACCAGTGACCAAGCTGGTCATAGCAGCAGACATGTGTGAATTATTCATGCATGCTTGCAACTACATGCGAGGAAAGAAGAATGACTTTACTTGTGAGTTGCTGCTGAAGACGAAGTTGAGGGTGATGGTGTGTTGGCTAGACTTTGCTCTCTGTTTCTCTTTTCGTTTGTTTTCTCTCTGGTTGTTCTTCTCTTTGGCTTCTTCTATTTTGTTGTGTTTCTTTTTGTTTGCTTTTTCTCTGTGTAATCTCCCCTTTTGTTCTCTCTTTTTTGTTGTTGGATTGGACAAATCAACACTAGATCCTTGCTTCTGTGTTGTTGTTTTCTGTTCTTTCCCTTTTTGTTTTTTTTAGGTTTTTTTTTCTCTACTTTCTGGGTTCTCTCCTTCTCTGTCTCCTTAGTTTCTTCTCTTCTTCTTCCTTTGTCTCTATTTTTTCTTTTCATCCCCAAACCTTCAATTTTTGTTATCTTGACCTAATTCTCAAATTATATATATATATATATATATATATATATATATATATATATATATATATATATATTTTGTATTTTCCTAGAAATTAAAAAAATTAGATTATGACAGTTGCCCTCTTTTTATAATATTTACGATGTAAAGCCATTGAAAATTCTTGTTTCCTTTTGGCCTTGAGTAGAAAATTTATAAAGAACAGTAGTTATGGAAAAGAACTTTTACTTCCTTCAAAAATCCTGAAAACTTCAAAAGTAGTAAACTAACATATGAATTTCCTTGAGAGAGAGTGAAATCTAAAACAATTAGTCATTTGAAAGGTGAATTACCTTATCAATTAAGATCCAGAAATTTTCAGAAATGGTCTAATTGTTCCAGGCGACCTGCTCGTTGGTGAAAAATATGAAGCTTTTTTTAAAGTGGTCTAATTGTTCTAGGCCTGTTGGTTAAAAATGCGAAGATTTTTCGAAAAAAGTCTAATTGTTTCAGATTACCTGCTCGTTGGTAAAAAATACAGAGATTTTTTAAAAGTGGTCTAATTGTTCCAGACGACCTGCCGTTTGGTGAAAAATACAGAGATTTTTTAAAAGTAGTCTAATTGTTCTAGGCAACCTGCATGTTGGTGAAAAATACGAAGATTTTTAGGGAATAGTTTAATTAATTGTTCTAGATGAGCTGTCTGTTGGTGAAAAATACGAAGATTTTTCTAAAGTAGTTTAATTATTCCAGGCGACCTGCCAGTTGGTAAAAAAATCAGAGACTTTGACTTTTTAAAAGTGGTCTAATTCTCATGGGCGACCTGCCTATTAGTGAAAAACTCGAAATTTTTTTTTCAAAATTGATCTTATTGTGATGAGTGACCTTTCCAATTGAAAAATACAAAGATTTTGCGTGTGGCCTAATTCTCATGGGCGGCTTGCTCAGGTAAAAAATTTCTCAAAAGTGAAAAATTTTCAAAGACATTTTCAATTCTTGACCATTTCGAGGTAGCCTTCCTTTTGATGGATCCCACTGGGGATTTTTCTTATGAATTTTGGCAAAACACATTTGTTCAATGTTTTGGAGTCAAATGATACTCATGCATCTTTATCTGATTTGAAATATAGACCCCTATTTTTTCTTAACCTTGTTGTTTGATTTGTGAGGTCTTGCTATTTTTTATTTGAGTCCTCTTCATCGTTTGACTTCTAGCCTACTCAAGTTGGGTTATGTAAGTTCTTTTCCAGGAAATTTATTAATTTTACACAACTTAGCCTTTACAGTCCCCAATATCTTTTATTTTAATTATTTTTCTACTTCTATCCAATTTTTTTTTAAAATATTACTGACGGGGTTACTGACGGCACAACTCTGTCAATATATTTCAGTAAGTTAGAAAAGAATTACTGCAAATGCCACTATTATTAATGGGGTTATTGACGAAACTAGACCGTCAATATATTCTATAGAGTTGAAAAAGAATTACTGAAAATATCATAATTACTGTTAACACACCGATTAAATTACATGTGGTATTCTGTCAGTGATATGTTATATTTACCGATGGATATACCTATGAAATAAAGAAGGTAAATTTTTTTTGGCACACTTTATTCGTCTGCAAATTTATTACCGACAATCTATAAATTACTGACGAGAATTTTTCTGACGTACTGTTTCTGTCTGCGAGTTCATCGGTAACATATGTGTTGATGGATTGCTAGTGTAAATACCGATATAAATTTTCGTCGGTAAAACTATTAAATCTGGTAGGGATTTATGATAAAACTTTGTTCTAAGTTGAAGTCCTATCATCTTCACTCTTTCTAATTAAATTAAGTTTCATGATAAGATAATAATGAATTTCTATAAATTTCAAGTATCAAATGTTTTCATTAATAGGGATACATGTTAGAGATAATTTTAATTCACCTTTTGATTTAGGACTATGAAATTAGTAGAATAATTATTACAATCTAGTCTTGAACGAATTAATTTCGTTGGGTTGGAGATAAGAGTAATAACTATTTATTTTGAATATGATTTATAGATTTAAACTCAAGATCTCTCTCTCTCTTTTAAGGTGGGACATGAACGCTATATTGTGTGAAGGATCGATATGTCCTCCAATTTTTTCTTGGTTTAAAATCATCAAAGCAGATCAAGAAGAAGCAACATAGACGCACAGAGCCTCAGTGGAACGCAATATTGGCCTTTCACAGGAGGGGAACACCACCAAGTTTCATGACCGATCCTGATGTCATCCTTCGTTCTACATGGGGTAAGAAATTTCTAATTTCCCTTGTAATGCAATAAGTTAATGAGTCCGATTCTAAGCATCGTCTTTATCAGGACTAAAGAAGTGGTAATGTAATGATTACTCCTCTCTAGTACCTAATTTATTGCTCCAATATGCATGAGTTCATATTGTATCAATGACAATATATCTGGAAATCTGAAAACAACACCTCACCAGAATGTGCAAGTAAGAATTTTGTGGTTCCTAGCAACCAAACAAAAGACTCCTTCTACATAAATTACGAGGTAAGCTTCCCATATGGAATTCTATCATAAGTATGAACTATGATTATAAAAGGTCTTCACAGGAACGTTCACAATTAGACTATTTCCAAAAATATCTTCGTGTGATTGTCTATATATATATATAAAAGAGAGGAGTAGAGTGTTGCATTTGAATTCCGCAATCACTTGGTTAAACAACTAATTAATTAACTTAAAAAGTTAATCAAGACCATTGAATAAAAGTAAAAATATGTTTCTTACTAGTTTTTCTTACAGTCAATGTGAATCGGGCCAAACATTTGAAAGAGCAGAATTCAAAATGATTAAATCAAATCGATTAGTTATTATACGTTATATATTTTAGTTATTCAACTATAAATTTCGTACGAATTCATGGATTAGAGCTAATTAGGTTGTTCTTTCTAAGAAAAAACACTTAATAATACAAAATAGTCAAAAAGTGGCTTCGTTTGTGTCTGAATTGTCAGATTCATTACACTCATCAGATTCATTTTCTGAAGTGTCATTCTCGTCACTCATCTTTGGTAGAACTCTTACAGCAGCCAGGGTTGTAGCTTTAGTTTTTACCTCATCTTCAAATTTTTTTTTTCAGAATTCGAGCTACCATTATCAAAGTCATTACTAGAGTTTACTTTCTTCTAGGAAGTTGGTGAAGGAGTCATCTCAAAAACTGACCGGACAATTTCACTAACTACAGGTCGGTTAACAACTTCAAAACTAGAGACTTTCGTTTCTAATTTTTTCCTTTATAATATCTCAAATTCATTACTTTGTAATCTCTCGTATTCATCACTTTTGCAAATCAACAATAGTACATGGTAGTTTTTGATTTCCACGTGTAATTTAGCGGATCAAATCTATTCCTCAATAATATTTTCATTCGAAACCAACAATGAACATATATACATCTTACTTTCTAATAAAAAAAAAAAAAAATGTATCTAGGACTTGTCTCCGCCATAAAAAAAAGCTATTCCCCTTAATTAGAATTCAACCAATTGCCTCATCTCCTTTTTAGATCATTTTAAATTTTTCATAACTCTATCACAATTAGTAATCCAATCGATAAATACCTCAAAACTCATATCTCCATTTAAACTATGGATATCAAGCAGAATTCATTCATCTAATGAGAACACCTTTAGGTATAGTTATATTGTAATTAGAAAAATCTCTATACTCTCCATCAATCTCATCCTCTCTATTTTCTAAGCTATTGATAATAATTTAATTTTTTGTATGCCTCATATAAAATCTCATTGTAATTATTTTAAACCAATTCTAAAATTAATAATTTTTTCAAAGTTTTCTATGATTGAATCATAGGTATCAAATAACTAATTCAACGTAAAAACTTAAGTTATTAGATAATGTCCTAATATATGATTTATATTATTCTCTAACATCCCCTCAAGTGAAAACCTTTTAAGTTTGAAACTTGCATAAGCTCACACTACCTTTTGCTTTATATATATATATATATATATATATATATATGAGGATGGTGAGATTCAAACTCGTGATCGCTTGGTTATCAAGACTCTGATACCATATCAAATAACCAATTCAATCTAAAAGTTTAAGCTGTTAGGTAATGTCTCAAGATATAATTTATATTATTATCTAACAATAGGTTTATCAGTACAAGCTCTACTTCTAGAGCTTTAATCCACCAATTATCAGCGGCATAAGTAATTTTGCATATGACAAATCCTACTTTTTTATAACAAGGAACCTTGTTCAATAAAAAATATGTTTTTAACACTGATAGTCATTTAGTAAATTTTTTCTTTGAAAAATGTTCATAAAAGAAAAAAACCTCTTCAAGTTTAGGAAGACATTTACAAATAAGCTGATAAAAAGCTGATTAGAAATTGAGTTTTCACTACACTGCTTGTTGTATACGCATTCTACAAATGAACATAATGCATTTATGGGTTTGCAAAAATAGGTTTAGAATTTGGTTTACCTCGAGATAAGTCTCCAAGCACACCCTTTTCCTTGTCAATTTGCACCTCTCTTTTATAGTGTCATATGGTTTGAGTGTTTTGTGATTTTTGCTAATGAACGCTCCACTCAATCTAGTATTTTTGATTGGGTTCTTTGCATTGCCTCTAAGCCCTCAAAATGTACTAGACGACCACCACTCATGCATCATGGAATGAGAAGTTATTAGCAACACCTTTGTCAATCGAACATGTCAAACTACTATGATACTAATTGACACAACATATAGTATATATGGATAGTGTTTATCAATCTCTAAAGTTTTACAGTCCTAAATTATAGAGAAAAAAACTAGAGTTCTCAAACCCTAAGGTTATAAACCTTAACTATAGAGAAACTCCAAAAACTTTGAAAGTCTTTGAAAATCTTGATTCCGTTAATTCTCTTCCGGAAAATAGTCAACATAGCTCTTTAAATACAAGAAAAATATTCTAATTAGCAAAGCCCTATTTAAATTAAAAGTATTAATATAAAAACAATAAGGAAGATTAATAAAGAAAATTTCAAAACAATAGCTTACAGGTTTAATTCGGGCTTGAAAACAAAAACAACTACAAGCTAGTTGTTCTTATTTAATTAAGTTTTTAGAACAATTTAATCTGGTAAAATTTTAGCACATTTCAATAGTCGAATAAAACATTATGACCACTTTTATTATATCAGACATTACATTATTTATCTAGAATTCCTAAACTTAACTATTAAGAAAATAATATAATAAAAATAATTATACCAAGAAGAAGAGTTTATCTTAAAAATAATATTAATAATAAAAACATATAAAGCGGGGAGTGATTACGTGATCACTTGTGTTACCAAGTGAAGTCCCTTCTCAAGTCAAATATCCCACGTTTAACTAACTAACTAGTCACAAGAAAATTTACACATCTTTTTGCCCATATGAGACGAACACTACACTCCCTTATTAAATATATACATATATATTACCATTGATGATGGCATGCACTGAGTAAGCAAAGAGACTAAACATTCTTTATTTTCACCAACATGCATTCACTTTAGCCACTTGCTAACACAATATTAGTGGTGATTATTACATTGTAAGATTAATGGCCATCTCTCTCTCTCTCTCTCTCTCTCTCTCTCTCTCTCTCTCTCTCTCTCTCATATAACGGTACCACTAGCTAGCACTACATCAAAAGTATTCTGTTATGAGGTCTTTGTGTGTCGCAATTCTAATCATGATCGTTACTCCTCCAAATTCTATTCTTAATCATGATTTTGGCCAGCAATTGATGGAGCAACCACTTCTTTTACTAACCAGCACTGTCCATTAAATCCTCCTCGCCCTATCGCCTTACATGTTGTTGTGGTTGGTTGTAGTTGGGGAGAAAACTATGTAAACATGAATGAACTTTCACCACTCCATTTCTCCAACGCTTCTTTTTCTTTATAACCCATCTTGAAAATAAGTCGATCTTCTTCTTTCAAATGACGTGGGCTGTGACGACACACTTGAATTAGCTCTAGAAAAGGACACGGATGGTGCAAGAATATTAATAAAATAAAATAAAATATGATGATTGGTGATGGTATGTATATACAACACAGGATATTCCCAAATGTGCATGGTACGAATTTAAGTTTGCATGAGACGCAATGTAAAAGAAACACTTCTTGTTGTAACTTGTGATGCAATATATGCATGTTTTATATATATATATATATATATATATATATATATATATATATATAATAAGATTTTATATAAAAGAAAAAAGAAAAAAAAAGTTCTATACCAAACTAAAGAAGAAGAAGAAATAACTCTTAAATTTCCATTGTAAGACTCGTTGCATGGATTCTTATATATTAAATTTATAAAAAAATATATGAGGTTTAAATGATTTTTTCAAGAAATTTCTTCATCAGCTGGGAGAAGGCAAGGAAAGACAACGAAAGCTAGGGTAATTAAGATGATATTCTGCCATTAAATTATTTTTATTCCAAGCTTAGATAAATAATCTAATGATTTAGCTAAAAGAAATAGTTTTATAAAAAAATTTTGATCGAGAAATAATCTTTTTCGTTAAAAAAAAATCATGTAACATGAAATGCATTGAAAATTGAAATTAATTAGTCTTTTGATAATACATGCACTGCGGTTCACAATTGAAATTAGTTTCTTGATAAGACAAAACAGTGAGCAAACTTAATTTTTTTTAACCGTACATTAAGTAAACTTGGCATCTTAATTAGTAATTACCATGTGATTGAACAGTATAAGTGTTTTTATGATGCTTCTTACCTCTTCACTCTTTTGAAATATTTGAAATTTCCCCTATTGTTTGTCAATTATTTTTGTACCGACTAGGATAGAAATTTTATTCAAATTATATTCTTCCTTTTTTTTTTGTCGTTTTGCAGGAAACTCCTTTCTGCAATCATTGTTGTAAGTTTAAGATTTTTATTGCAGAATAGAATTGATGGAGTATTTTTTTTTTCTATTTAATATTTTGGTTGTATCTTTGATAAATTTTTTTTATATATCATGGATGTACTACTAGACGATACACGGGTAGGTGATTACTTTCAAGAGCCAAATCACGAAAAAAAGCTTATCAACTCAAGATTCTCGGTCAATCATAGAATTCAAACCAGAGATATTATATCTCTCTAGTTGACTCTTTATAATTTGTTATTGTTAGTTGATCAAACCAGATATATTATATTCCTTTAGTTGACTTTTTATAACTTGCTATTGTCAGTTGAACTATTATATCACTTGCTATTTAAATCAATTTGTATTTAATGAATAAGATTAAATCTATTTATCTACTCACTAGCCATCCACATAATTATAATTAAAAAATCATAACAATATAAAATCTAACATGATATTATGATATTAGAGTTAAATAACTCAGAGATAAGTTTAATACTTAAGAATGATAGCTTCCTCCTTTGATTTTCCAAACTCGAGATTTAAAACTAGCATCTAGATAGAGAAATTATTATTCAAGCTAATATAAAGGGTGCAAATGTAAAATCATTCGAGAAAAAAATTGGTTTGAAAATATTTATAATTTTATCTTAAAAAAGAGTTAAACTACTCGCTGAAATCTATCTATCTAAAATTTTATGACAACGTAATTTTGGTTATGTTAATCTATTATACTCTTCAAACTTAAAGACAGTCTTGCATATCCAACAAAATTTAAATTTTTATCCTAATAATATATGTTTATTGAAATTATTAAGAACCCAAATTTTTTCTTCAATTTCCTCCTAATTTCAGCCAAAGTTTTATAGTTTGATGATAGATCAATATTTTGGCTCTTATAAAAAATGAATTTTAAGCTTAAGTTTTTGTTTAGAAGGTTCAACGGTAGGGTGATAACCCATTTATAGGTGATTAGGGCTCACATCCATACCCAACATCTCTATGCTCGACAAAATGTCAAGTAACTTGCTTCCAGGCTTAATGTCCTTGGACATGGCTGTGTGCTGAGCCTAATTGGGCATGAGTGTGGCAAGCTGTTAGACCCAATGCCCTTAGGTTTGGCTATGTGCTGAGCCCAAGTAGACATGGATTTGACAACCCTGAGCCCAAGTTTTTAGTTATCTATTAGGACTTGACCAAAATTTCAAATAAAAACTTTTTGTTATTTCTTGGCCCTTAGAATAGTTAGGTTTTAACTTGATAAGATAAAAATCTGTTTACTGAGGAGGACTTTTCTTAAATCTTAGACAAACTTTTCTGGGTTTTAGAATGACTAGGTTTTAATTTGATGAAATAAGGATCTCTTTACTAAGGAGAATTTTTCTCGAATCTTAGATAGACTAACGAATAAAATATGACTTAAAACATAGATAGGATGCACTAGGGGTGATACGTCTTTCTCTTGCATAACCAGTACCTTTACCCAAATCCTCGCATACCATTAGGTTTCCTTGTGACCATGATACTAGGTGGTAACTCTCATTTCTTTTTTTATTGATAAATGACATGAATTTATTGTCCTTTTCACCCACATCATTCTGGACCGTCCCGATTCGAGAGGATGATCGTCGGATGCCGCACACATGCGACACTAATCCCTTTTCTTCATAAAGAAAAAAACTCATAAGTTATAAATACCTTATGAATTCTCCAAGTTCAAGGTTCACAATTTCTCTTCTCAATAAAAATACCTTTTTAATTTTAGAGCATTTATCATATCAAAATTAAGAACAAATATTTTTGTTCTTAAAAATAAATGCTCATTCTCTCATTCATTAGTAATTATTTGTTTAAAGGTCATTGACTTTCTTATCTAAGGGTCTACAAATCTCACCAACAAGAATTATTTTGTAAGGTACAAGCTTTCTACAACAAGCTAGAAGTTTCATAAACAATGGTGAATGGACTATTTTGTTAAAACCTATGATTAATTCATAATCCAACTACTAAAATAACTATTGTTAAGCATTTTGAATTTTAAAATTTTATTCTTTTGAGAGCATTTGTTAGTAATTATGAAAAAATATATTAATAAAAAAAGTGAATGAAAAATAAATTTGAGAATTGGATCAAGGCAACATAAATTGAAAGTTTGAGGACTAATAACGATGAAATTATAAATTTGGAAGTTTATTTTGCCAAAATATAAAGAATTGATAAGTTTAGGGACTTAATTAAACTTTGATTTAATTAATTAATACAATAGGGCTTAATTGAATAAATATCAAAGTTTGGAGTCAATTTGGGTCAAAATTATAAGAAATTAAATTACAGGGACCGAAATGAATAGGCGTTGATACTATAGGCGGATTAATTGACTTTTTCATGGGTAATTTTAAAAGAATTAAAAGTTAAGGAGTCAATTAAGGACTAAATTGATTAAATTTGAAACTAAGGTCTATTATGTAAATGATGTTAAAAGCCAGAGGTCTAATTACAATAGATCCAGGGTGAAATTAAAAAAAAAAAAAGAAGAAGAAGGAAGATTTCCACGAATAAGAGTCTAATTGCTAAATGGCAGAACTTTAGGGGTCAAAATTAAAAATGATAATTTCAGTTGAAAAAAAATAACGATGTTTCTAAACCAATTGTTCATCCTCTTCGTCCTCATCCTAGAAGAGACCGGCTCATCCAAAACTGCACCAAATTTGATTCAAAACATGGATCGGATTTATCTTCTAACTAAACCAACTAGTGGCCTCAATTTCTCTCAACCACACGTTGCTCCTCCAATGCAAGGTTGGTTCGTCTCCAACAGTCTTGTAATGGTGCCCTGTTTTCCTCAAACATGATAGAACAATCCATGCTTAACCTCATCCCCAGGATCGTTATCCTGGGAGAGATAAGACGAACCGCTAGGGCATTCTGTTGCCCTATAAAAGCCAGAGACAAATCACTCATTAGGGGGTGAAGGAGAGACAAACATAAAGAGAGACATAGAGAACATGATAGAGGCAGAAAAGGAAGGAAGCCAAAAGGCAAAAAAATTAAAGACAAAAACTATTGAGATGGGGCTACGCCTGGGCCTCGGGCCTAATGTTTTTTGGGCTAAAGGTGAAACCTTTATGTCTTTTTTTTTTTGAACTCTTCTTTACTTTGATATCTAGCCAAACAGGCATTTTTAAATAATAGAAAATTCTGAAAAAATTCAAGGATCCTTTTGAATTTATTTATGGGTCCCTCGCATTTTATTTTTGGGTGACTTGACTTAGTATTGGATGGTAGACTTATATTGTAAAATGCGAATCTAGTATACAATATATATTTATCTTTTCCTTACTTTCTTCTATTAAAATAATAATAATAATAATAATAATAATAATAATAATAATAATAATATTTTTTTGCTTTCAATTCAAATGTTACTAGTTTATTCATTGGCGTTAGAGTCATGAATATCATGCTCTTTTTTTTTGTTATATAATATTTATCAAGGTCAGAGTTAGAAGTATTCATAACTAAATATTCACTGGCGCCAAAGTCAGGAATATTACAAGCAGATCATCAGTTGCTTAATACAACAAACCCTCAGCAATTTTAGATAAAATCAGCGATGCAACCTATCTCAGGTAGGACGCTTAAGAGGTGATAGTATCTTCTCTTCCATGTAACCAGTCCCATTTTATAGAATTTTTATTGACAAGTTATGGTTTATAGTAACTATAATATTAAGTGACGTAAATCAAATATTTTTTTTCTAAAAATAAAATGCTAGATTTCCATTTTTTTTCTAAAAATTTTAAAATCACCGCAGTATTGATTGCGACAAATACCATGTGAATTCTGGTGTCTAGTTCGGGGATCAAAGGGATAATAATGTTTGTTCGAAAAAAGGGGGAATGTGAGCGAACAAAAAACAAAAATCTATCCAATTTATAAAATCTTAGGTAGGTAATGATGCTCCCTGTCATCGCAAATATATATATATATATATATATATATATATATATATATATATAAAGTAAAATACCCGTGGGTCTTCCAGCTTAATTTCAAGATATATTAGAATCTGACAACAGTGAAAAGTGCATAATTTATATAAAAAGAGAATCAAATGTTGGAAAATGCAATCAAATTGTTTTTCTTTGGAGTTATTAATTAATTTGACAGCCCTCCAATTAAATCATTAACTATTAAATGCATAGTCTTGTAAATTATGTAGCCAACGTCTTGAAAAAAATGTTTTAACTTTCAGCTACAGTAAATGTCACACCCAACGTCAGTACAATCAAAGGTTTTCTTTTTCCTTCTTAAAGTGAAAGCCAAAAGGACCTGAATTTAAAAGTTTTGGCTAAAAAGTTGTTTATACAACTAGAAAAAACTATAAATGCTTTAGTGTGTCCTCACAATAAAGTTACCATATGTTTTTAACCTAGAACAAGTTCTCTTATTAAGTCCGTAAAAAATCTAAACTTGGATAATCATTCTAATTTTTGAATAAAACTAATAAAAAAAATCATGATTTTTAAGGAAAAATAAGAAATAACACCACAATTTCATCATTACATGAGAATTAAACCAAAATAATAAAAAATAGTAGTGTAACTATAGAAGTTCAAGGACTAAAAAAAATATTATTAGTGTACTTATAGAAGTTCACCGCATATTAGTCATTAAAAGATTGATTGTGGATAAATATATCTTTTACGGATTTTTAAGCACAATAAGATGATTGTATTGCCCTTGAAAATAAAATTTTCAAAGCTGGTAAATAAAGACCTTTTTATCTTTTTACTTTTTTAAAAATATTATAATGATAACTTTACCCTTGGAAACAAAAAATTTAAAGCTTGTGTTAACGGGCTTTTAGTGTTTTTCACATTTTTTTTGTTATTGCCAAGTAGAGCAAGGGCAATTTAGTCTTTTAGTAAATATTAAATATTATTTAAATAAAAAAAGATGTGAGAGTGTGCAACACATGTGTTAGCGCCCTTTAAGCGGTGCGTCCTAGCAACCAAAATCCCCTTTTTATTTTGTCGTTGGAAGTACATTGACATCCTCTTCTTTTTGTAGTGACGTGTGTGGTTGTTTGTACTGGTGCGATTTGTCGCTAACGACACTTTTTTTTTCCTCTTTTCTTTTCTCCCCTCGAAATTCATGTTGGCCATGAAAAACTTTAGAGTTGTCCTTTGATTTATGAGGATTTTCAATTTGATCCTTATTCTTTTGATTTGTAATTTTTGTTCTTGGCTTTTTTTTATAAAACTTTGATTTGTTTTTAATAGCACCCTTCAATCCTTATTTGTGATATGTTGTTTTTTTCAATTTAGTCATTATTCTTTTGATTGTGTTTTTTTGGGGTTTCTTTTGTTACATTGATTTTTTTTTCAATTTCACATTTCAATCAAAATTTTATTTTTTATTTTTATTTTTATATTTCAATTTTAATCTTCATTCTTTTGATTGTTTTAGTTTTTTTTACGGTCCTTTTGTTAAATTCATTTTTTATTTCAATTTCACCCTTCAATAAAAAATAAGACTTATTTGGTATTTTAGTTTTCATCTTTATTCTTTTAATTGTTTTTTTTAATACGACTTTGTAATTTTTTTCATTTTCTTTTCTATCGTGTTGTCCTAATCTCATGATCAAGGAAGCAGGTTAGACGAGTAACCCAGGTTGGCTCGGCTTTGATTACTAGGGTTACAAGTCAATCATGTTAACTCGGGTTGACTTAGACTAATTTTTTAAAGTTTTTTTAATCTAATTTTATCATTTCGTATTTAATGGATTGAGAATTAAGCTACATAGTTTGTTTCTTTCTAGGTCAAAATATATTTTTTTCCTAGGTTATTGTAATCACAATTTTTTAAAAAAACATTGATTTATTGTTGCTTATTTTTTTATTGTTTAATTAAAATATTAGTAACTTATTTGACTTAGTTAGATCTACATACACACTAATTACATTGCAACATGTAATTAATTAGGTGTGAAAACATCAAAAGCATTTTGGGATGAAATATTTCCCTGACATTGAAGAAAGGAACACCAAGGCATACTTTTTTTTTTTTTGTCAAATTTATTGTTGATTAGTGATGCTCATAGGTGTCTCAGGCAAGGGTGTAAGGCCCCATTTTGCCAACTAAAGAGTTTGATTAAAGATGATTTAACATCAACAACAACCAGA
>Ga0325405_1003610_pt1 | contig 15871 bp, 10 predicted proteins | sample PopdelMetagenome_21_FD_205663 | JGI IMG/M metagenome (GOLD analysis project Ga0325405, IMG submission 205663) | Populus deltoides microbial communities from Bellville, Georgia, United States - Xylem-Control-R2 | ecosystem: Host-associated > Plants > Phyllosphere > Stem > Wood/Secondary xylem...
GTTTCCAGAAAACATTGTGTTTATTATCAACTAGATTCTGTCTTTAAATAGTATAGAAATTGTTATGATTAAGCTATTTGAATTTACATTATATTTAAATTTTGAATGTAATTTAAATAAGATAGGTCAGCTTCATCCTTATTGAGATATGGGGTCACTTCCTATTTTTTGTTGCACTCACTGTATTATTTACATCTCTTTCATTCTAATGGTAAAAGATAAGGGTTTATTCAAACACAAAACTTCTACATGGTATCAGAGTTGCTCCCCTATCTTGTTAATTTCTTTCTCTCTCTTTTCCTCCTCATATACCATGATAACTACCCCATCCAGCTCACACATTCTCCCCGGCATCAATGAATCCCACATTTTCACAATCAACACAGCCGCACAAGCTCCTCTCAGACTCACGTCCTCTAACTATCTCTCATGGAAAATCCAATTTGAAACACTTTTCATTGGTTATAATTTCTTGGGTGCATTGATGGATTTAATTCATGTCCACCCAAAACTCTAACTACAAACAATATTGTCACACCAAATGCTGCTTACAACATTTAGGTTCGCCAAGATCAATTAATCCTCAATGCTCTCATCGGTCCTTTATCACCCACTATTATTTCATTCATGGCTCGAGAAAATACACATCCCAAACCATCTCCTGACCGTTGAGGCCTATCTTGTCCCCTAACAACAAGAACTGAGAAGTAGACAATGGCTTAGTGAGAATATCAGCAAGTTAATCGGCAGAAGAAACATGAGCCACTCGAAGTAGATCAAATTGAACTTGATCTCTGATAAAGTGATAATCAACAGTGACATGTTTCATGAGAGAATGGAAGATAGGATTGAAATTTAATTGTGTTGCATCAACATTATCACAATATATAACTGGAGAATTTGGTAAGCCAATTCTAAGTTTTGAAATGGGAGAGCAAACCCAGCAAAGTTCAGTAGCGGTGGTAGCAACAGAGTAATATTCTGCTTCTGTGGACGAGTGTACAGCAGCTGGTTGCTTCTTTGAGTTCCAAAAGACAAGGTTGCGCCCTAAGTAAACCAGATAGGCACTGGTTGAAGACTAATCATCTGTATTACCAGTCCAATCCGTATCAAACAAACCAAGAACCTTCTAAAAAATATCACCAAAGGTTATATGCCTGTCATTGATTTTCTTCACTCTGTCAAAGCTCGTACAGATGAACTGGCCATCCTAGGCACACCAATGGACAAAGAAGATCTTATAGAGAAGATCTTGGATGGACTAGGTGATGAATACAACGAGCTTGTTCATGCTGTTCAAGCTCGTGACACATCAATAACCTTCGATGAACTCCATGAGAAACTCTTATCCTTTGAAGCCTCTCTTAGTGCCAAATCTGAAATATGTATTCCTATCCTTGTTAATCCTACAAACATGACAAATATCATCAACATAAATTGCTGGCAACATAAGACCAACATCAGTTGGCATCCCAATCATTTCTCCTCTACAAGTTCCATAAGTTAGAGTTCATATCCAAACAACACTGGCCGCCCACCTATGGCTATTAATTCAGGTACTCCAAATCACAACAACCGCCCTCTACCCTATCCTTATCAGGGATTTTACCAAATTTGTAGAATTCAAGGTCACATCGCCAAGTGCTGCCCATCCTTTCAACTTGTACCAATTCACCTAACTACTACAAGTGTTCCATCACTAAATAACTCCACCAATCTTGGCAGCCACAAGTTCATTATGTAGCAAATGCAATTACCAGTAAACCATTATGGCTACTAGATAGTGGCGCCTCCCATCATGTCACTACTGACTTAAACAACATATCTTTTTATATCCCATACAATGGCTTAAATGATGTTATGATCGACAATGGTACAAGTCTATCCATATATCATACTGGTTTTGTTTCTCTTCCCACAATAACTACTACTTTTACCTTGGATAATGTTCTCTATGTCTCAACCATGAAAAAGAACTTAATTTCTATTTCTCAATTTTGTGCTACTAATGATGCCTCTGTTGAATTATTTTCCTCTTTTTTTCATGTGAAAGATCTTCGCACGAGGGCAATTTTTTTAAAAGACATCACTAAAGATGGAGTGTACGGGTGGCTAGCTGCACGACCTGGATCTTCAATTCTAGCCTTCTCTCCTGTCAAAACTACATCATCAAATTGGCATCATCGCTTAGGACATCCAACTTTTCCTATTTTAAAACATGTTATTTCTAATAATCAATTAGCTTTCTCTTCACCTTTAACAAAAGACTTCTCATGTAATGCATGTCTTAGTAATAAAAGTCATACGCTATCTTTCTCAATTTCATCCCTTAACTCAACACAACCATTTCAAATAATTTTTTCTGATGTATAGACCTCTCTTATTGTGTCACTAGATGGTTTCAAATATTATGTTATTTTCATTGATTATTTCACCAAATACATATGGTTTTACCCCCTCAAAAGAAAATATGAAGTTCAGAAAGTTTTTATACATTACCAAGCTATTGTGGAAAATTATTTCTCTCATAAAATTATCACTTTCTATTCTGATAATAGAGGAGAATATATGACACTCAAAGATTATCCTTCTTTCTATGACATTTCCCACTTAACCACTCCACCACATACACCTCAACACAATGGCTACTCTGAAAGACTACACTGCCATATCGTTGAAACTAGCCTTACCTTACTCTCTCATGCTTCTCTTCCAATCACCTACTAGCCTCAAGCCTTTGCTGTTGTTGTTTACCTAATTAGCATACTACCAACCACTACACTAAATTTCTCCTTTCCCTATGAATTAATTTTCCATAAAAGTCTTAATTACTCTAAACTCAAAGTTTTGAATGATTATATTACCTTTGGCTTCGCCCCTATGTGTCTCATAAACTTAGTCAACGATCTACACCGTGTATTTATTGGGTACTTTTTATCTCAAAGTGTTTATCTCTGCCTTAACCCTTTTACATTAAAAATCTATGTTTCTCGCTATGTTCAATTTGTTGAAACAGTTTTCCCATACATCTCTTTGTATAACACTCTCCCCCGTCCCACTTCCACTACCTTAAACACTTGGATTCCACCTATCCTTACTGTTTATATTCCCACGTCATCCTAGCAAATAGACTACACTCCATCTGCAATTAGCTTTCAGGAATTGCCTCTGCCCGAAACCATATCACAACCAACCGTTTCATCATCACAATAGGAAGCTCCTGAAAACCATCCATCACCTAATCCTTCCCATCAAACCACCAAACAGTAAGTAATGGTTGGTATCTTCGCTAGTTGGATGTCAACAAAGCCTTTCTTCGAGATAGGCTCTCTAAAGATGTCTTTATGGCTCAACCAGCAAACTTTGTAGACTTTGACCATCCCACAAATGTTTATAAGCTTCATAAAGCCATCTATGGCCTCAAGTAGGCTCCTCGAGCTTGGTATCATGAATTGTGTCAGTTTTTACTAGATTCTGGTTTCAGGAATTCACACTCAGATACCTCTCTCTTTTTTCTTCACAGCAACCATCATATCTTGTATCTTTTAGTGTATGTTGATAACATTATCTTAACTAGTAACAATGATGCTTTTGTTTCATAGTTTGTTGAATGTCTTGCTCAACGGTTCTCTCTAAAAGAACTTGGTTCTCTTTCTTATTTTTTTAGAGTTGAAGTTGTCCTACATTATCTTGGCATCTTACTCTCACAAACAAGATACATTCAGGACTTACTCAAACGGACCAATATGAAAGATGCAAAACTTGTTCTCACTCCCTTATCAACAAGCTCTGCAACAATCTCCTTAATATCGGGCACATCCTTGTCAGATCCAAATCTATATCATGCAGCAGTTGCTAGCTTATAATACCTCTCTTTAACTCAACCAGACATCTTCTTTGCAGTCAATAGAATGGCTCAGATTATGCACAAGCCAACCAATGAGCACTAGGTTCTTTTTAAGTGTATTCTACGCTACTTATATGGTATACTAGATAAATGCCTACTACCATATCGTGATTCTCCTCTCACTATGGCTTCTTTAATTCACTTCATGCCTTTTTAGATGCGAACTAGGCTGGTAACAGGATGATTATTCTTTAACCAATACCTATTTGGTTTACTTAAGGCGCAACCTTGTCTCTTGGAGCTCAAAGAAGTAGCTAATTGTTGCACACTCGTCCATAGAAACAGAATATTACTCTGTTACTACCACTGTTGTTGAACTTCACTGGGTTTGCTCTTTTGTTTCAGAACTTGGAATTGGCTTGCCAAATTCTCCAGTTATATATTATGATAATGTTAGTGCAAAACAATTAAGTTCCAATCCTATCTTTTATTCTCGCATGAAACATGTCGTTGTTGATTATCAATTTATCAAAGATCAAGTTCAATCTGATCTATTTTGAGTGGCTCATGTTTCTTCTGCCTATCAACTTGCCGATATTCTCACTAAGTCATTGCCTACTTCTTAGTTCTTGTTGTTACAGGACAAGATAGGCATCTCTACTCATGGCTTATCTTGAGGGGCCATATAGAAGTTGTTACGGTCAAGCTATTTGAATTTACATCAGATTTGAATTTTGAATGTAATTCAAAGAAGATAGGCTAGCTTGATTCTTATTGAGATATAGGAGTTAGTTCCTATCTTCTGTTGCACTCACTGAATTATTTATATCTCATTCATTCTAATGGTAAAAGATAAAGGTTCATTCAAACACAAAACTTTTATAAATAGACATTACAAGTCTTAAAGTTAATGCAACTCTTGTAAAAAAAATAGCACTAACTATAATTTTTTGAAAGTGCAACTAACAAAACATGACTAAAACTACAAATGAATTAAGATAACATTATAGTTGTTTGACTGCTAAAGAATATCTCAGCATCAGATTTCCTCCTAAAAAAATCTATACTTATGGTTCCTTATTATTGAAATGCAACTGTAACTTTTATTCCTAACGTACTCTTATTTAAACTGAAAGTCTTCAAACACTAGTTTACATATTTATTTCAGAACTTTTTTCGTGGAATATACCCTAAGTAAACTTTTTAGTCTCTTCTTACTTAGCTTTTGTTATGGATAAAATCATGATTGATTGTTTCTTAGATTACTATGAAATTGTTGGTAATCCCATCATAAATACATAACCAAAAGTGCTTTTCATTTCATCTACATCTCCTGCATTATCACTATTTGTATATCCACACATTGTCATTGATGACTCATTTGAATATAAAACTCCATAATCAATCATTCTTTTCAAATAACAAGATAATGATGCACCAAGATGAAGCTTTGTTGGATACTCTATATATCTATTTATGATACTCACAACATGTATAATATCTAAACTTATTGTAGTTAGATACATTAGGCTTCCTACAATTTATTTGTAAAGAGTGGCCTTTATCTTTTTTTTTCCTTCAGCATCTTAATACAACTTCAATCCTAGTTCATTAGAGTGATGATACAGTTGCAATCCTTCATCTGGAATTTATCTAGAATTTCTTGTGCATACCTCTTCTAAGTAATGAAAGTTCCTTTTGATGACTACTTTACTTCAATGCCAAAAAATTAGTGTGTATATCCTATATTTTCATCTCACACTCTGTCTTCATTGAGCTTTTAAATTTTGCAACCATTGTTTCATCATTTCCTATGAAAATGAGATCATTTATATAAAAACAAACTAGTAGCATCTTCCCATCTTCTTTAGTCTTTATGAATAATGCATGTTCATAAAGATATTTATGATAGCCTACCTTTTTGAAGTATGACTCTATTTGACTATACCAAGCTTTAGGTGTTTGTTTTAATCCATATAATGCTTTTCTCAATTTGTAAACTTTATCTTCATTCCCTTTTTATATAAAACTAGAAGGCTACTTAATGTACATATACTTTTGTAAATCTTCATGCAAAAAGGATGATTTTACATCCTTATGAAAAATGGACCATGAATGTTGTGCTGCAATTGAAAGAACTAACTGGATGGTATCTTGTTTGACAACTGGAGCAAATACTTCTTTATAATCAACTCTCAATTCTTGTTTGTATTTGTTTGCCACCAAACAAGCCTTATGTTTCTCCATAATACCAACTTCATTCACCTTTATCTTGTAAATCCATTTTACACTAATTACTTTCTGCCTTTTGAGAAGTCTTGTTGATTCCCATGTTTGGTTCTTTTCTATAGCTTGAGTTTCTTATGACATGATCCTCTACCATTTTGTTTCTTTGCTTGCCTCTTTAAAGGTGATAGGGTCATTGTCAGCAAGTAAAACATAGTATGTGGTTGTTTTTTCATCAGATAATTCACTTCCACTAATATAATCTATCATCTAAGTTGGTCTTTTCTTTATACGTGATTCTCTTTATCTTACAAATTCTATTGATGTATGTTCTTTAAAGGAATCTGAAGTTGTAGTCTGATGATCAAATTAAACATTTTCTTTTTCTTTATCAAAGTTAATAGACAAGTTGTATGATTGTTGCCCTGATTTATTTGTATCCCATCTTCATTTCTTCTTCTCATAAAAAACTACATCTCTATTGATGCAAGTTTTTTAAAAAATTGGATCATACAATTTGTATGATTTAGAAGTCATTTACACCAAAAAAGATACATTTCACATTATTATCATCAAGTTTCTATCGATTTTGATCTAGCATATAAAAATCCTGAAATGATTGATTGTAGTAGGTCTTTGACCACTCCAAGCCTCTTCAGGAGTCATATTCTTCACTGCAAATAGTTCAGGCTATAATGGTTTTGGTATTTTTCCACTATTAGCGTGCTTCGTACCATATTTAAAATGTTACAATTCTTTATTTCTAATACATAATTTTGTTGTTGTGTATATGATGTTGTGAGATGTTTTTGAATTCAATGTCTATTGTAAAAATCTTCAAGTTTTTTTAAAGTATATTCTATTATCCAATCACTGTGAAGGGTTTTAATCTTAAAATGTTTTTCTTCTCCATTAAAGCTTTAAACTTCTTGAATGCTTTTAATTTCTCTTGTAGAAACTGCACCCAATTTTTCTAATTGAAGTCATTTATGAACATAATGAAGTATATCTTTTTTCCATTAGAAATTGGATGAATATGACTATGTATATTGTAATGGATCAACTTGTAGTGGCTTACATGCTCTTGTTATTTTCTTTTGTATGAATGACTTTCGGTGTTGATTGTCTATAACATAATCTTCATAAATTATATCTATACATGTGATTTGAGAGAGCCGAAATACTATCTGTTTATCATGAAGAGTTTTTAACCATTTGAAATTCAAGTGTCCATATCATGCGTACCATAACCAAGTTTCATTTTCTTTAGTTGAATAATATGAATGTTGTGAGTTTTGAATGTTTAAAGGAAACATTCTATTTACAGTCATTTAAGCCATTGTGATTAACCCCTTCTCCTAATCTTGGATGTAATAGGCTTCATCCTTTATGATGTTTGAATAACCTTTTTCATGGAACTATCTAAGGCATAAAAGATTGCCTTTCAACTATGGAATATAAAAGACACTAATAATGATGTGCAGTTGATTATTTTTAGCTTGAATTCTAATGTTTCTTTTTCCCATTAAAGTTACTCTTGAGTCATCTTTAAGTTTTATAATTGATATATATGAGTCATCTAACTGTGAGAACATTGATTTATTCCTACACATATGGTTGCTGCAACATGTGTTCAGATGTCATAGGTTTGAGATTGTTTCTTCTATTTCCTGACATACCATCAGTAATATAGCCTCATCTTCATTCTATTTTTTTTGTTTTACAAATTTTATCTTTTTAATCTTATTTCTTTCCAAGTTAGTGTAGCATTCAAATTAATTGTGACCATATCGATCATATCAAAAACACTTAATTATAGATTTATGAAACTTCTTTGCCTAGAACTTGTCACTATATCCTTTTTATGTTTCTTTTGGATCTAAGCTTCATCTATGCTTCCTCTTTCCCCATATTTGGTGTTACCTCTTCTTTGTCCTCTTTCTTGAAATGTTGTAGCTTATAATGTATGCTCTTCTTCTGCAGTTTCTTGTTGTTAAAATTTTTGTTTATGAACATGCAATGAATTGTATAATTCATCAATTGAAAGAGAATCAATGTCGTTAGACTCTTCAATTGAATAAAAAATATAGTTAAACTTTATTATCATTGATCATAGAATTTTCTCTACCATAGTAACATCTTTCATTCTATCTCCATGAAGTTTCATTTTACTAGTTATAGCTAGTGTTTTAGAGAAATAATCATCTACTGATTTTCCTAGCTTCATCTGAAGTGTTTCAACCTCTTTGTAAAGAGCTTGAAGATGTTATCATTTCACTCTAGTTGTCACTTGATATATTTTGTTCATGGAGTCCCATATCTGCTTGGAGATATCTTTCTGAAGAATAGTCTCAAAGTATAAAACGATCTATAGCTTGAAACAAGTAATTTTTTTGCTTTAAGGTCCTTTAGTTTTTATTCATCATGAATCTTTTTTTGTGTTGCATTTGTTGATAATTATCTTTCAAGATATACTTTATAAGATGCCAATACTTTTTAGATCTTAAAAACATTACCACCAACAAACTCCAATGGTTATAATGACCATCGAAGCATGAAATTACAGGTTGTACAAAGTTATCAGATACCATTGGTGATTGCTGCTGCAATTTTAAAGTGGTTTTTTCCCAACTTTTTTCTTGTGTTTTACTCTCTTAATAAGTTTCCTCTCGTTTTTCACTCCCTTTAAAAGTTTAGGCTCTAATATCAAATGTTAATTCTTATTCTTTGATAAGAATATAATCTATTAGATTAAATTTGACAGTGAAGGTATCCATAAAACCTTGTGTCTATTATTAATTGAATTTCATCTTTAAATAAATAGTACAAGTCTTGGAGTTAACGTAACTCTTATAAATAAATAAGACCACAATCTCATAACTAATAAACTCTCTTATTAGCTATAATTTTCTTAAAGAAATACAACTAACAAAACAACTCCCTAATGACTAGAATAGCTATAGATGATTCCATTAAAATAGCATTATAGTTGGTTGACTCCCAGAGAACATCGCAGCACTAGATTTTCTCTTGAAGAGTATCCAAGCTTATGATTCTTTATTATTGCAATACAATTGTCATTTTTATTCCTAACAAGAAAACTCTCCAAGCTTGAGTTGTCTTTACAAACATAACGCATTCACAAATAAGATGGAATTGATGAAAATCTTTTCCAACCTTTATCAAAATCTTCAAAACATCTATAAACAAGCATCATACTTTTATTTAATGGAAACTAACCCTAATAAATGGAGAAACTAAACAAAGATCTAGATCCAGATAACTCATATTTGAATCTATAATAATAAACAAACTAAGATTTAGATCTGTAAAGATCTAGATCACTTTTATTAAGAAAAAAACACATAAAGATCTAGAAATATAGATCTGAATTTGATAAAAAGAAAAATTAAGCTAACGGAAAGAGAAAGGGAAAGGAAAAGGGAAAGGAAGAAAGAAAAAAAGAAAGAAGCAATAAGAAAGATGAAGGTTTTGGGTCTAACTACTAAATAGTCAATGACAACCCCAAGAAAGGAAGAAAAAATAAGAGGCAAGGGTTTTAGTCTGCAGAGAGAGGTTATAGCGACCTATTTGATTCTAGGATGAAGGATTCCTAAAGCCTTTTTTTCATTTTAAAAACGCTTTTGAAAAATTTTAAAAATTTTATTTTTTTATTTGCTTCAAATTAAATTTGTTTGGTGTTTTCCGATCATTTTAAAAAATAAAAAAATTATTTAAATGCATTTTTAAGCGAAAGCACTTTGAAAAGCAATCACTACCGTAATTCCGAATGAGCTCTTATTTTTCAAGTTTGGGTTTGGATTAAAGCCTTATGGTTTTTAGATTTTAGATTTTTAATTATATTTAAATTTGAGTTTTTTTAATTAGGTTTGGATTTGTATTTACATATTCTATGTCCAAGGTAATATGAATTCTTTCAATTTAATGTCAAAATATAAAAAAGTTCAATTATCAAATAATTAATTAAATTTATCCAAGTATCATATCTTTTTTTTTCTTTGTATTTTTAAGCTTTCTTTGTTGTTTTTTTAATCATGATGTGATATAATTACCTATTTTTCAATTAAATAACTAATAATATCCATATATGATAGCATGTCTAATTGTCATGTAGGAATTCTTGTTACATGGAAAATAAAAATTAACATATACTAAAAGGCTATGGCATTTCACTATAGTAGTGAACAGTGAAATATTAAGGTTTTTTCATTTTAGTTCTTAAATATTTTTATTTTCTAAATTTTATTATCTAATATTGGGTTTGTTAAATATTGAAGTTCATAATTTTTTTATTTTTTTATGATATTATCCTAATTTCATAACTCAGGTCACGAGTTTTGCGAGTTAGTTGTGTTGACTTGAGCTATTTTTAAATTGATTTTAATCTCAACTTCATCATTCAATAATGAGTTGATTGATATTTGAGTTTCATAATTATTTTTTTAATTTACTTTCTATAGGGTTATCATAATTGTATGATCCAGGTCACGAGATTTGTAAGTTAGCTAGGTTGACTTGAGTTTTTTTTTAATCTTTTTTAATATATATATATATATATATATATATTTAAATTAATTCTTTAAAATTAGGTTTATTTTGAATTGGAATTTATAATTTGTTTTTATTTTTTTCTATTGAGTTATCTCAGTCTTCTGACCCGGGGTTTGGTAGGTTAACCCAGATTAACTAAGGTTATTTCTTTAGTCCTTTTTTATTTTGTTTTTTAATTTTATCCTTTAACATTAGGTTGATTGAAAATTAGGTTTCATAATTTGTTTTAGTTTGCGTTCCATAAGGTTATTATGGTCTCATGATCTAAGTCACGAGTTTGATCGGTTGACTCGGGTGGTTTTTTATGTCCTTTTTTAACTGATTTTTTTAAAAACTTTTATCCTTCAACATTGAGTTGATTGAGAATTGAGCTTTATGATTTGCTTTGATTTACTTTCTATGAGATTGCCCCGATTTCATGACTTAGGTTTGACAAGTTAACCCTAGTTGACTCCACTCAACTTTTTAGTTGAATTTTGTTTTCAATTTCATTCTTCATTATTAGTTTGATTGAGAATTGATTTTATAAAAAATTTATTTGCTTTCCATAGGACTATCAAGGTCTCATGACCTAAGTAACGAATTCTATAGGTTAACCTGAGTTAATCCGAGTCAATATAATATGTTGTTGTTATGTTGTTGTTTCAATATTTAAAATAAATATTGTCTTGATTTTTTTTAGCTAAATTACATTCTTATTGGTCATTCTGTTTTTTTAACCTACCAAGTCAATCATGTCACATCAGGTTAATTTTCATAATTTGTTTTGCTAAAAAACACATTAACAATACTTAAATATTTTTTTACATTTACAACAAATTTGATCTGATTTACGGCGTAGCTCCACAATAATGATATAGTTTTTATTCTAAAATGAAAGTGCATGGATAGTAATTTTTTTATTAAAAAAAATGATAACAGTTATCACTAGTTTTGAGGACATACTTGTCAAATTAATAAAATATAGATGGTAAAAAAGGTTAATTTAATACAAATAACATTTCCACGTAGGAATAGATTTTTGGGAAATCAACTTTCGTAGACATATGAAGACTATGTTTGTTTTCCGGAATTCACTTTTCAGGAAATCACTTTCCAAACTTTCCTGTGTTTGTTTGACATAAGGAAAGTTGGTCAACGGAAAACACTTTCCAGTCAAAGAAAAATTTAGCTTGGTTTCCAGGAAAGTGTTTTCCTGGAAAATTTGGGCGGAAAACAATTTCCGGAAGTTGTGAAAAATTTAGAAATGTCATATTATTTGCTGATTATATTAAATTTGGTTCTCAAACTTTTGATTGCTATATATATATATATATATATATATATAGATATATATATATATATATATATTGTTTTGAATATTTATTTTTCAATTTCATCTCTTAAAATTTAATTTTTATATTAACTTTGATCCTCATTTTTATAATTGTTATTGGCTTTTCTCTTATCATTTTTTTATTAAAATTTTTTATCTATCAAATTTGGTTCTCATTCTTTTGATTGTTACTTTTTTTAAAAAAAAAATTTATGAAATTATATTTTTTTTTCAATTTCATTCTCATTCAACATTTTAATTTGTAAGATTTGTTCCTTGTTATTTTAATAAACTTGAGAAAAATAAAACATTAATAAATTATTTTCCAGCTCATTTTCCATGACATAACCAAACACTGGAAAGTGTTTTCCAACTTATTTTCCATTACACTATCAAACATCAGAAAATAATTCACTTTCCCGGAATTTATTTTCTCAGAATTCACTTTCTAAAAGGAAACTACTTTCCAACAAACAAATGGAGCCAAAATATAAAAATATCTACATCTCAGATGTCTTCCCCTTCGGAATCTCATAACAAATGCCCGCTAGATGCACACGTGGCATGAACACAAATTTAATGAAAAGAATTATTATGCAAATGTCATCTAATATCTAATATGATAGATTCCTGTTTATAGAAAAACAGTGAGCTACTATAATAGTTATTTTGATGAGGTGCTAATTTGTCCTGAAGTTAAATTTCCACAATATTTAATGCATTAAGTTTTTGTGTAACCTTCTATTTTATCAAGAAATTGCTATTTAATAATCTTAGTGGTGTAGTCCAATTGATTAGATTCTAGGTTTGTTCTCTATAGGTCATCAATTCGAGTTCCACAAACCTTAGAGTCACTGGAGGCTTACATGGTCGTTAACTTCAGGGCCTGTGGAATTAGTCGAGATGCTTACAAGCTGGTCCGGACACCTACATTAATAAAAAAAAAATGCTATTTAATTATTGCTCAAAGTGTTGCAAACAGAAAATGAATTAAAAATAACAATCTTGAATATATTACCAACAATTAAAACAAAAAAAAATCTTAAATAAATAAAAGAGAGAGGAATGAAGAACTGTGAGAAGAAACCTAAAAAATCCACAAAATCAAAACTTTCAGACAAAAATTTCAGATTTAGTAACCTACCCAATAAACTCCACACATGCCACCATCTCATAGAGCAATCTTTTAGGGTTATCGTGAACGTTGAACCTCATAACAATTAATAAAGCTGAGAGTGAAATACTTTGAACAGCCACATTATTGCATCAGAGACAATTCCACACAAAAATTAGTCACTCCATTTATTCAGAAGTTCAAACAGATCAGATCAAGAAGGTAAGATTTGAAACTATTACATAATCAGATAACGTAAATTCCACAAGATGAGAGAGGCTATGGTTCATGGAATGAGGCTTGAGCCAATCCCACCAAACTAAACCCGAATCATCAATGGTTCCCTTATCACCTAGACCAGCAAATAAATATCAGGTGAGCGAGCAGTCATGGAGACCAATTAAGTAATACTCTAAAATGCACGGGGAAACTATTATAGCTTTTCCATGCCTTTCACTTATTAATATATTATATTATTGTAATTATTATATTATATTATAAAAGTGTTTTTTTTAATTTTTTTTATTTTTTAATGAATTTTTTTATTTGATTTAGTTTGTTAATGTTAAATTTTTTTTATTGAATTATCAGATTTTCATGATACGAATCCCGGGTTTGATGGGTTAACCTAGTTTGATGAGTTAACCCGGTTTTTTTAATTAATTTTTTTCGCTTAGTTTAGTTTGTTAATGTTAAATTTATTTCTATTTAATTATCAAACTTTCATGACACGTATCCTGGGCTTGACAAGTTAACTTGGTTTAATGGGTTAACCCAGTTAATTCTGGGTAAACCCGTTAATTTATTTTCTATTTAATTATCAAACTTTCATGACGCGAATTAAGTAACACTCTAAAAGGCGTGGGAAAACTACTGTAGCTTTCCCACGCTTTTCACTTTCCCATCTTTAATATATTATATTATTATAATTATTATATTATAATAATAATAATTATTATTATATTATATTATATACTAAAAATTAAATGAAATGCTAAATTGTTTTTTTTAATTTTTTTTTGTTTTTTTTAATGAATTTTTAATGCTATTGGGTCTGGTATTGCAGCCAAACCCACTTAAACTTGGGTCATGGAAATTTAATATTATTATTAATATTATAAATATTACTCTTAGGTCAGACGTTGCAGCCAAACCCAAGATTCTTGGATATAGCTTTGCAGCCAAACCCACTTTTAAATCTTATTTTTTTATATATTTTTTATGCAAAACAAATTAACCCGCAACATCGCGCGGGTCATATAACTAGTCAAAATATTAAAAGGCGTGGAATATTCGATGCAGATGTTAGCATTGCTCATGCATATACAAATTATTATGGATGGACTATTCAATTTTTGATAATTCATTTTGGTCCTCAAAATTTTATTTTAGGCGATTTGATCCTAATTTAAGATCAATTGCTTTTGATTTCTTAATCAATGGTGAAATTAAAATAATAGAGATCGAAATAAAAAATACATCAAACATGGATAGCGTGCCAGAAGTTTCAAGAAAGATATAATTTGGTCCTCTAACTTTTAAAATAACGCAAATTATACGATTTTAGTGCCCCAATTGTTTTCAAATACAATTTTAATAAATAATTTTTTATTATTTTTTAGTCCCTAGTTGAGAGAGAAGAGAGAGGTTATTGTATTTCGACTGTAGAGAGAGAAAAATATTGTTGACATCAATTTATGCCACAAAAAGATCGATGTTTGTGTCAAATAGTTCTATTTAATGAGGGGAGTTCATATTAGTGTTTTTTTTACCTTTAAAGTTTATGAAAAAATAGATCTAAACTCGATTTAATTTTTGGTTTCGTGTTACTTTCGATTTTTGGGATGATTTTTTGATCATTGATAGGTTTATAATGGTTTCAAAGGTGTTTTATGTAAACAATGGGTTGAAAAACTGGTTTTTGTGTCAAAGAAACTTAAGTCCTGATTTTCCAGCAACCATTGTGGCTAGAACCTGGGTTAATTAGACAATGTGTAGTCTGATTTTTTTTTTCAAAAAAATTAGATGGACAACATGTCGTCCACTTTAGTTCCAAAAAAAAAAATAAGGGCCCTATTACAAGGGCCTACCAAGGCAGGCCCAAGCGTGGGCTCTAACGATATAGGCCAAGCCCAGCAATATCAAACCTTTGCTCTCTTTTTTTATAAAATATATTTTTTCTATTTTTTTTTAAAATTAATGTTTTTATATTGTTTTATATTTATATTTTTTTGTTATGCATTTAAATTTTAAATATTTTTATGATTTGTTTTATCTTTTATATAGATGAATTTTATTTTTTAAAATAAAAAATATTTTCAAATAATATTTCTAATATATGTAGCCTTGTATAATTTTTTTCTCTTTTATTTTATTCAATCAATTTAATTTGTGTTTCTATTTTTATTTTCGTTTGCTTATATAAAAATATTATTTAATAAAAAAATTTATCAAATACAATCGGATAAATATATATTTTTATGAGATTAGATATCTTGATTTACATGTGCCTTTTAATTGTTTTTATTTTTATTTATTTTTTATAGTTTTTTTATTTGTTAACACATATAATTATCAATTTTTTTAAAATTTTAACTTAAAAATATTTTAAATATATATATATTTTAAAATAATATTACCGGTTGCGAAGAATTGAAAAGCAGAAAAACAGTTAAAAAAAGTGGAAAAAGGTAAAGCACTCATAGAAGGACTAAACCTCAAAATCCCGTAGAAAGTAGAAACAAAAGAAAACCAGGCAAGGCAAAACCCTTACTCTCTCTGGTTCCCATTTCATCAC
>Ga0325405_1003611_pt1 | contig 15870 bp, 6 predicted proteins | sample PopdelMetagenome_21_FD_205663 | JGI IMG/M metagenome (GOLD analysis project Ga0325405, IMG submission 205663) | Populus deltoides microbial communities from Bellville, Georgia, United States - Xylem-Control-R2 | ecosystem: Host-associated > Plants > Phyllosphere > Stem > Wood/Secondary xylem...
ATGTACGTAAAACCAGTGACGAAACAACGATTCTAGGAATATGAACACAATATGATATTATTTGAATACATTTTAAAAAATATTTATAGAATAACAAGAGACTTCGAGGGTACACAGTGCATGTTTTATATGAAATAAGCTATAGAATTTCAAGGGTAGCAGAATGAAAAACTTGCTAAAGTCCCGTAAAAACACTCCATTCTATCTCAAAAAAATTGTAGGTAACATTATTCTGGATAGAAATGAAGTGGAGAATAAGCAGCAAATCCATGATGGGATAATCTTATCTTATGGGGAGGAGCCTCAGAAATGAAAAGCGGAAAACTCATGGCCTGATAAAACAAGGAGAAATTTATTAACGTTTTTCGGCCTTTTGTTTTTGGAATCTCAATACGCCGACAAAGTAATGATGGGATGTGAACACTTATAACACCCAATTGAATCAGATGCCGCGTGCAGCTCATGGACCCTACTACACCGTTTTGGGCCATCTTTGGCTTTGTTCTTCTACCCTTCCAGCTCCCCTAGACCCTCCTAGTCTCGGCTACCTAAGTTTCCCCACATGTTTACTCTCTCCCACTTTTTTCAAGGTTAGTGATTTTACCGGCGCTGGAAAGTCAAAAAGATTGTAAACAAAATAAAATAGCTATAGCCCCAGCGTGCTCTACGGAAAGAACCCTTGTCGCTTTGCTAACTCATGCCAGCATGAACTATTTTTTGGCGGTAGAATGTTCCACTCTGGTAATTTTACCCATCCATCCTATATGACGAAGAGAGAGCGGGCGGCATGTACACAAACAACAATAATATTACTATCTGGGAGCTTCCCATGTCTAGAAATTGGGTGATTTTACCCCCATTATTAACCCACCTTAAAGTTTTTAGGTCTAAATACTTGGGAGAAGACAATCACCGTATAGATCTTTGATAGGACAAATCTGCCAACATTTGAAATAGCGATGATCTCACAAGTTAATTGTAACATTGGTTGGAGAAAGAAAGGGAAAGAAAAAGGGTTAGTGCATCCATATTGGATTATACCATGGGGGGGAAATGCCAAGTGACCAAAACAAATTCAAGACCTTAATATATAAACTACTTTTCAACGGTCTATTAACCTCTATTTTCTTTTATAAAAAAAAATTGCAATTCATTCCCTTAAATATTCTTCTGTGTTCAAACTGAAGTTCAGAATCATTACTTGGCAAGATATGATCTATAAGTTTATTGGTCAATTTTCTGGTAATCTCTATTCCAATTATGTTTATATAATTGGCTCCATGAACTTCCTAGCATATCTCCAGGGTGCCACAAAAATGAGCCGGCAACCTTGTAACATCAAAACTTAAAATGTTTATTTCTTCAAAATGTCATGGAGACTCAAAATGTTTCCATGACTGTTATAGTTTCAACTGACGGGGCTATTATCCGCGAGCTTTAACTTTGAGTTTTTATTTTATTTGAAATTGAAAACAGATTTCTCAAGATGTTTTTTGAAAATATAATAAAATAATTTTTTTATTTTTTAAGATTTATTTCACATGGAAAAAATCTAAAAATTTAAAAGTACACCGCAAAGACAAATATTTCCTCAGATGATGAAATTAGTCAAGATTATAATAAGCAGTCGAATTAACTAAGAACTACAATTAAAAGAGGATTAAGCCAGAAGTTTCTTTCTTCCCCTGGAAAAAAAAATCTCACAGGACCCTTATAAACCTTTTCTGTAAGTAACTTGGTTTAGCAACTGTAACTCATCTACTCCATCGTCTCGCATAAAAAAATGGTTTCAGCAATCGTACATGAAAATGTATAACAAGCCCATGGAAGGAACAAGGTAACTGCTAGAAACTACTTCTTTGTATAGCATTGCACAAGCATGAACAAGAAAACTCAGAATCTTTCAAACATAAGGCGTAATTGCTGAAAATCCAACCATCCCACAACTAGAATTATGTTTTAAGTCGACAAGACACCCATTGAATTACAGGTAAGGAGACAAGTCTAACTGTAGAAGTATGTAGGGTAAATGTAAATCAGATCTCAAAAATAGCAATAACCCATAAGGCATATATACATATCTACCAAACAAGAAGCATCTACTAAACTACTTGTAATGGAGTAAGAAAAAAGGTATGCACTTGTTATTTAGGTTTGAAAGAGAAAAGGAGGAGTAAGAAATGGAAAGGAAACAAGAAAGAAAACACTTACCATCTTCTCCAAGTATTGCAGAAGCAAAAAGAGCAAAGACGAGCATAAACAAAGTGAACCATTTGCTTCTTGTTGAGCTTTGAAACATCTTCTTGGCTAAGTATTCTCTCTCTCAATCCCACTTTCAGTGTGTATCAGTGTGTTTGCGCGTTTGCTCTGTTTTGCAGAAGGACAGAGGCAGAGAGGGTGTCTTTATATATATCCAAGATTCCAGCTTTATCGTCTTTACTCTTTGCTCTCTCTCTCTCTCTCTCTCTATAATTTATTTTTATTTTTATTGCCTTTAGCTCGAGTATCGATTATTTGACAAAAAGGGCCCTTTCATACTTGAAGACTGTTAATTTTAACAACAGTCCGTGTTTTAAGAATCGTGGTCCGCCGTAAGACTGTACTTGGACAGTGTTTAATGCCTCGTGACTTTATTTATTGGTAAGTAAAATAAAAAGAAATTCGATGTCCGTTTCCTATTGGACCCCCCCTTCCCTCTTCGAGGATTAGCAATTGTTTTATTTGCTCTTTGTTTTTGGAAAAATATTAGGAAGAAATTGTACAGATTAATATATTCTTAGCGACCACTAAGTAAAGTATGTGTGATCTTTTCTTTTACAATTTATTGGACTTGGACCGATACCTTTGAGAACTCATTAAATTATTTATAATGCAACAATTTAATATAAATGATACTTTATTATAAAGAAATTAATGTGTAGAGGATGTTTTCTCACGACAACAATCTTATCATTAAATTTGATCGAGGCACATGCACACTCATATGCATTCCCTTAGTCTAGGGGCACTGCTTTTAAAAGTTGGTGCAAAATGCAAATTTATTGAAAGGCATCCCTAAAAATCTATTATTTGCAAATAGATATTGAATGCCATTACCTCAAAATATCCCACGCCCTTAAAAATTATTTATTTATTTATTTATTATTATTATTATTATTTCTGTTGATCCCTAGCATTTGGCAGAGGATGATAACCCAAAGGAAAAAAAAAAAAAAAACCGAGGGGAGATAGAAGACAATGCTTATATTTCTACTTCAATAGCAAATGTTCCTCCTTGCGACTTCCTCAAATCACAACAAATACATCAACCCACACTAATAATCCAGCATATGTCATGTGACTGCGGTAAGGTAATTTTTAAAAAAATAAATCATAATAATATTTTATTATTATTATTAACATTAACAAATCAAAACAATCAAAAACATTTAAAAAATAATTTAAATAAAAAAACAACTAAATTATAATCAATCTTCATTTGAACCGCACTTCAAAATAAGAATCAAGAATAAAAGAAAAATTGTCGATTTTATGCTGTCTAAATGGGTGAATATATTAGACACTGGACAAGTTATTATATCTGTGCTACTGCCAACAGACATGAAGGTGAGCAATATTTTGTTTCCAAACCTAATCCACAAAAAGTGATTTACTTATGTTTCTCTTGCTATTTCCATATAAAATTTTCAAAAACAAATTTTTGACTTTTTGGATCAAATTTTAATTTTATGTGTTTCGGATTTTTTTGTGTCTGTTTTAATTAAGAAGACTTTGAATTTCAAAATTAAATGTTAAATTTAATATTTACAATTTGAATTTCAGACACTATTCTTACAACTCCATACCTATAGTTCCAAACTTATAATTATGTATTAAAAATTTAATGATCTTTTAATATGCAAAAAGCAAAATAAAACTTGCAAAGTAATCAAATAATCTAAATACAAAAAATAACTTAACATCTTAGGATTAAGGAACTTACATTCATTGGATGATTCTTCAATTGATTACAAACAAACACTGGAATTCATTGAAAAAAAAACATATATATATATATATATATATATATTAGTATCTCTAGTTTTTTGGTGATGGAGACTATAAGAGGACTATTACAAGCCTATTGATTATTGTTTACAAACTATCATCAACCTACAAGCTATTTACCTACAAGTTATATGCCTATTGATTGTTGCCTATGAGATTACAAGTCTACTAATAAACAAGTTTTGAAGATCATGAGAACTTGATTCAATTGCGTAGCAACTATTGTTGTTGATTTAGTAAGTTGTTGTTGTTTCTTCCTTTAGCTTTGGTTTACATTGATAACTTCATGTTAACCACCCCCTTTCCCCATTACTCCTCACCTTCAGGATGCACAATTGAAACTGTCAATCTCTATTATCTCATGTGTTTTAGTTAGTTTATTTTACAAGTTTGGATCATATTTTTTCCATAGTCTATCTTTTCTTTTTTCTAATCCAAACTTCATAACTTTTATATATAATATTCACCTGGTTCAACCATCACCAAGTCTTGTATTTATTTAGGCCCAAACATATTTTAATATGGAAACACTTATTAAGTCTAGTCCACTATTTTATCTTTCTTTACCTTTTGACTTAAATTACTTCTTTTACTAATTTATTGTGTCACACTTATTCTCTCTTAAACAACTCATTAATGACTTATTTTTCTTCTCAAAATATAAATTAATGGGAAGTGGAATCAATTCATTATTGGTTAATCTTCCCAATATAATTTCAAAATTCAAGCTATACCCACTAGTTTTACATGATAATTTAAATTTTAAAAACCTTTCCTCTTTTACTCTACTAAAAGTCTCTTATTCCCCACTCCTTTTGTCTCCAGCTATTTACATAGTCTATGGGTGGAAGGAAGTACTTACATCTAATCTCATTCATAAAGCATGTTATATGCTTGGCTAGAGACAAGAGGTGAACCTAGGATCCCGATCTGAGACAATGAATGTTGGAATCCCATGAAGTCGTATAACCTCATTCACATAATTTTACTACTAGAAATAAAACAGATTTAGTTAAACAATCTACAATAACTCATATTACATCATTTCTTTTTTCCTCTCTAGGTAGGCCTGACACGAAATACATGGTGATCATCTCCCACTTTCATTCAGGAATTAGCAAGGGTTGCAATGGCCCTACTGACTTCTGGTGCTCCACTTTAACTTGTTGGAAAATACCACACTTCACCATATAATTAGCTACTTTCTTTTTATGTTGGGGGAATGTTGGTCCCCTAATAGTATTGTTTCTTATCCTAGTACATTTTAGTACTACCAAGATGTATTGTGAATTTAGACTCAGGTGCCTCTTGCAAGATCTTCTTGTTAATAATCTTATTATTAGGCACATATATACGTCATCTCAATATTAACAGTGCATCATTTGCAATCCGAAAAGGGGTTTCAATTTTGATATTTACTTTATTTCTCATCTTTGACACTTCATCATCTCTTTATTATGCTTATAATATTTATTCTCGATACATCGGTTGTACTTTTAATTATGCTACTAATATTTCTTCTAAACTCATACTCAATAGGTTCCCCAATCTTCACAACTCTGTTAGTCTTCGTTCATCCCATACTGGTGGTTTACTTAGAGCCACTTTGTTTTTGTGACTATGAACGTTGGCTACCATATTCACCTTTTCAGGATGGTATTTTATAGTATAATTATAGTCTTTGATAAGTTTTATCCATATTCTCTATCACATATTTAATTCTTTTTACGACATCAGGTATTTCAAACTTTTATGGTATGTGAAGATTTGGACTTGGAATCCATAAAGATAGTGTCTCCATGCTCACAAGGCAAATATCATAACTGCTAGTTCTAAATCATGTACTAGGTAACTGACCTCGTGAGTCTTTAATTGTCTCAATTCATAAGCAATTATCTTTTCGTGATGCATTAAAACACACTCAAGCCCCTTCCTTCAGACATCACTATAAACCATAAAGCCTTCGATTCCTGATGGAAGTGTTAGCATAGAAGCAGTGGTAAGTCTCCTTTTTAGTTCTTGGAAGCTTCCTTCACACTCCTTCGACCATTCTTATTTTATATCCTTTCTAGTTAAGTGTGTCAAAAGGGGTTCAATGAAAACCTTTTAATGAATCTTTTATAATACCAAAAAAGTTTTAGGAAGCTATAAATTTTAGTTATTGTAGTTGGCCTTTCCCACTTTAGAACCGCTTCAACTTTCTAAGGATCCACAAAGATGCCTTTAAAAGGAATGACATGTCCCAGAAAGGTTAAGTTTTCCATCCAGAAATCATATTTTTTCAATTTAAGATATAGTTGGTGGCTCCTCAAAGTCTGCAGTACTTGTCTTAACTATCATTCATGCTCTTTAAAGGAATTATAATAAACTAAAATTTCATCTATAAATACCACGATAAATTTATCTAGGCAAAGCTGGAAAACTCGGTTCATCAAATCCATGAAAAGTGTTGGATTATTTTTCAACCCAAATGGTAACACTAAAAATTTATAGTGTCTATATCGAGTTTCAAAAGCAGTCTTTGGTACATCCTGCTTTTTAATCTTCATATGGTAATACTTTGATCTTAAATCGATCTTCAAAAACATCATGGCTCCTTTTAATTGGTCAAATAAGTCATCTATTTATGATAGCAGATACTTATTTTTCATTGTTACTTTATTTAACTGATGATAATCCATACAAAGCCTGTGGGTGCCATCCTTCTTTTTCACAAAAAATACAGGTGCTCCCCAAGACGATCCACTAGGTCGTATAAACCCCTTATCTAGTAATTCTTGCAGCTAAATTTTCAATTTATTCAATTTTACCAAAGCCATTATGTATAGTGGTTGTGTTATTAGGGGAACTTCTGGGAAGGTATTGATAGAAACTTTGACCTCCTGTTCGGGGATAGCTAAGGTAGTTTTTCTGGTAATACATCCGAAAATTCCTTTACAATCAAAATATCAACTAACTCTATTTTAGTTTTGTCAAAATTTAACATATAAGCAAGGTATCATGTACATCCCTTCCTCAACAACTTCCTAGTAGTCATAGCTGAAATCATACTGGTTAGAATAATAGTTCTTTTTCCTTTAAAAGTTATTCTTCTACCCTTTAACCCTTGAATAGTTATAATTTTTGCAAAGCAATCTATATGGGCTTTGTGTTTACTTAGTCAATCCATACATAGAATTACATCAACATTATTAAATTCTAAAGGTATCAAATCTACCTCTAACTCATACTTATTGAGGCTAAGTTTTACACCCACATTACACAATATTTGTTTCTACAACATCACCTAAAGGTGTTCCAATTGTAAACCCCTTTTCTACCTTTTTGTTTCTTTTCCCATATTGGCTACAACTCTACTAGCTATAAATAAGTGAGTGGCACCCGGATCAAATAAAGCATGTATCTTTAAATTATTCATTTATAGCATACATGTCACTCCATCAGATGTTACTCTGATGTCTTCCTATATCATATGTGTCCTCAGCTGTCGTCGATTAGGATTCGCCCCTGACTGTGTTGATTTTGTTGGCCTGTTCACTGTGATAAACTGTTGGTAACTCTAACTTGGTTACTTCACATTTTGTATTTGTCTAGAGACTTTATGAGGGCACTCTCTTTTGAAGTGTTTTTTTTCACCACTGTAATGACATCCTTACCCTAGATACTGACAAGTTCTCTATTTACGACCCTCTTTCTAGCATATAAACATCAATCATGTGAAATTGAATAATTATCGGGGTGTCTATGTTCACAACATGTACAAAAAAGATAAATAACATTTTTTTATCACTCAACCCCCTTGAAGGGTTAGCCCTCAAGCGTGTCTCTCCTCACATCATTCCTATATATTGGTACATAGGATTCCTTTGGTACAAGATAGTAAGCCAGTTAAAGAGAAAACCAGACTAATACGCCTAGATATGTTAAAGGAAAGGCAGAGATATAGAAATAGTAGGATACAAGATTTCTAAATGTGGTCCACTACCCTCAATAGGTGGCTAATATGGTTGTATTTCCCAAAAAGGATGGCAAGATTAGAGCGTGTGTAGATTATAGAGACTTGAACAAAGCAAGCTTGAAGGGTGACTTTCCTCTACCTCATATATTGATAATGTTATGAATAATGCCACATATTCGTTTATGGATGGGTTCTCTTGTTATAATCAAATTAGAATGGCAAAAAAAGATAAAGAAAAAACCATCTTTGTCATGTCATGGGGAACCTTTTGTTATAAAATGATGCCATTCAGTTTAAGGAATGTCAGTGCCATGTATCAAAGAGCAATTGTCACTTTGTTCCACTATATGATTCACCAAGAAGTAGAAGTCTATGTAGATGATATACTTGCCAAATTAAAGAAAGAAGAAAATTACGAGCATGTATTGAGAAAATTGTTTAAGAGGCAGCAAAAATACAAATTAAGATAGAATTCTGCAAAATGCTTGTTCGGGGTAAGAGTTGGAAAGCTATTGGGTTTTACAGTAAGCAGCCGAGGAATATAAGTTGATCTAGATAAAGCAAAAGCTATCTATGATATAACGACACTTAAAATAGAGAAAGAAGTAAGAAGTTTCCTTGGGTGTTTGATCTATATAGCTCGATTCATATTTGAACTGACGGTAACATACAAACCAATTTTCTATTTACTCAGAAAGAAATATCTGGGGGTATGGAACAATGATTGATAGAAAGCCTTTGACAAGATAAAAAGGTATTTTGCAAAAGTCATCATTAATAGTGCCTCCTACATTAGAAAGACCCTTGATCATATATTTGATAGTGATAGAAATGAATATGGGATGCATGTTGGGTTAGTGCGATGAGTAAGAGAAGAAAGAACAAGTTATCTACTTCTTAAGTAAAAAGTTCAATGACTGTAAATCCTGGTATACAACAATCAAAAGGCTATGTTATGTCTTGGTGTGAAGAGCAAAAAGGCTTAAGCAATATATGTTATACTACATGACCTAGTTGATCTAAAATTGGATCCACTCAAGTACATTTGTGAAAAGCCTTACTTGTGAAGTAGGATAGCAAAGTAGCAAGTGTTGACATAATATGACATTGTTTTTATGACAAGAAAGGTTGTAAAAGGAGTGCAATTACTGACCATTTGGCAGATCATGCTGTGGAAGATTATGAGCCATTGAATTTTGACCTTCCTGATGATGATGTACTAATAGTTGAGGATAACAATAAGATGAATGATAAGTGGACCTTGTACTTTGATAGAGTAGTGAATGTATCAAGAAATAGGGTTGGAGTAGTGATAATTTCCCCATAAAAGAAGTAATATCCTATTTCGGTAAGGTTGGAGTTTGAATGTACTAATAATATGACCAAGTATGAAGCTTGTATCATTAGTCTGGAAGCTTCTTTATAGCTTAAAGTTAGGAAGCTTAAGGTCTGTAGGATACCCTGCTAATCATCTTCCAAGTAAAAGGGAAGTGGCAAACCAAGGATGAGAAATTGAAGCCATATAAGAATTATCTCTTGAGATTAGCTAATAAATTTGAAGAAATAAAATTCACTCATATGAGCAAAGATAAGAATCAGTTTGCTGATGCCTTGACCACCCTAACTTCGATGACAAATCGTTATTGGAGGTAGGATCTAACCAACAAACATCAAAGTCAGAAATCTCCAAGTTCATTGTTGCATAATTAAAGAATCACAAGACATGAAACTATAGTACAATAACATCAAGAGGTTTATCCAACATCGAAAATACCCTCAGGAGGCTTCCGAGACGGATGAAAAGACATTGAGAAGAATGGCCATTGATTCTTATTTGGATGGCGAAATCCTATATAAAAGGTCATTTAACGAGACTCTACTAAGGTGTCTGAAAGAGAAAGAGGTTGAGCAAGCATTAAAAAAAATCCACGAGGGAATTTGTGCCACTCATGCCAATAGATATACATTGACAAGGAAAATACAAAGATCTGGATACTTATGGTTGACCATCAAAAGGGATCGTGTAGACTATGTAAAATAATACCATAAATGTTAGATATATGGTGACAAGATAAATCCACCTCTGACACTGCTATTCAATATGACCTCACCTTGGCCTTTTGATATGTGGGGGTTAGATGTCACAAAGCCAATCAATCTAAAGGCTAGCAATGGGTATAAGTTCATTTTGATGGCCATCGACCACTTCACTAAATGGATAGAGGCCAACTCTTATATATATGACACGAAAAGTAGTCAAGAGGTTCATTGAGAAAAGTCTGATTTGTCTTTATTTACTAGCAATATTGGTAACCGATAACACTCAGATTTTCAATAGGAAGCTGATTACTAAGCTCTAAACTAAGTGGAAGATTAAACACCTCAATTCTTCTCCTTACAAACCGAAAATCAATAGAGCTGTTGAGGCAGCTAACAAGAATATAAAAAAGATAATTCAAAAGACGGTGGTCACCTACAAGGATTAGAATAAGATGTTTCTGTATGCACTTCACGCATACCGCATCACAATTAGAACTTCTACAGGTGCAACCTCTTATTCATTGGTATACAGGATGAAATCAGAGATTCCATCATTAAAGGTCTTAAAGGGTGCAGAATTGGATGAATCGGAACGGGAAAAGTCAAGATTTGAGTAGTTAAATTTGATCAATGAAAAGAGACTGGCAACTATTTGTCACCACTAGTTATACCAAAGTAGAATGACTAAGGTATACAACAAGAAGGTCAAGCCAAGAGTGTTTAAAGAAGAAGACCTAATATTGAAAAAGATCTCGCTAGTATCAGGAGAAGATTAGAGTAATTAAGCACCGTACTACGAAGGACCATACGTGGTGAAGAAGATTTTTTTTAGGAGCTTTAATTTTAACCAATATAGATGTGGATGATCTGTCTAGACTTGTAAACTCTGACATTGTAAAGAAATATTATGCCTGATGTACTTTTTTTATCAATCAATAAAAAATGAAGTTTGGCAAAAAAATTATTTGATGTATCTTTCTTTTCTTCAAAAACTCTGCATGATCTCATATTTTCACGAAAGTTTTTGGAAAAATCAAAGTTTTAGTACAAAAACAAAAATCAAATTAGTTTTTGTTTTAATACACGAGTTCTAGGAATTTAAGTCACCTCTTAAAAAGTAACCCAATAATTAAGAACCTGAAAAATAAATCAAATACTATAAGATAATTTTTAAAATAATGAAAACGAGAAACCTTTCTCATGTTCAAAATGATATTTGTTACTTGTTAAATAGTTATTAAGCTCACGTATATGGCAACAAAAGCTTTCGAATTTGATACTGGTTTATTTTCCAAAGTTACAAATATGAGTCTTCTATTATTCCTGGCTAGGACGATTTCCGTGAATTCTGTTGGCTGCCCCACTCAGCTTTTTTTCCCCACTCCTTTGATCGGCAAGTGTTGAAGTGTTCACCAACATTTTCTGCTCTATGTCTTCTCTCCAATTCCCTGTCAGATGCTGTCATCATGACATTCTCCCACTTCATGTTTAGATATCTCCTTCAACCAAGATTTTTCTCTCTCAGCAATTGATGCAGTTTCCAAGTTTGCAAAACCTTCTGCATCTAGTTAAGTGTCTGGTCAAACATCGTACTCCAAAAGCTTTTTTGGCTAATTTCGTGGTTCATCTCTATGTTGTTGATTGCCTGGTTCAATTTGTCCTTTGGTTGCTCTTCCAGGATGTCTATTTCTGTCATTTAATGGTTGGATTTCTTGCTTTCTGCAACAAATTATCCAGCTTGATGCGTGGCTCTTTTGGGACTTTACTTGTGCTGTTCTGTGCTGTCTCCAACTGGTTCTCTTAGAATTCTTTACAGTATTGTTTGGATACCTCCTTGCTGGTTTCTTTTCAACCCCTTCCTTTCTAGTCATAATGCTATCTTGAGGTATTGTTGTATTTGTAATAGAGGGCTGCCATGCTTTTCAATATCATCTTGGTGTGTTCTGATTTTCTAGCTAGAGCGTTTGGAGTGTTGCTTTTGGGTTTCTCCTGGCACCTACTATCTAGTTGCCAGGAGTGCTGATTGATGCTGCTGTTTGTTCTATTTCTAATTAGCTTTAATATTTGTCTTAGTATATATAATTCTTATTGCCATCTTTGCTGAGTTGTGAGCCTATAGTTCTTTGTGCCTTTATAACTATTATTGCGATGTCGCGGTCGCATAAATTAATTACTCTAACTTCAAACACAACACACAAGATAGTATAGAGCAAACAAGGGGTCGATTCCACGAGGAAGATTCAAGTCAGATTTTTATACTAGATGATATGCAATTTGGGGGGGTTTGGACGTTATTTAGGCTAAAGCAAAAAAAACCAGAAAACTATCAAACAAAATTTAATAAAATCAGAAAATTATCAAGAGAACAAACATTGGTTGCAAGCATACATCCATCTACAGAAATCAGAACTGATCATGGAAACGAAACATCAATTTATATTCTTAATATTTATTTCTTCTTAACATTGGTTAGTTAACGGATCTGCCGTATAACTAACCCTAACATCAGACAACCACAGTGTCCACACTAGTAATTTAATTCAATGGCAGCCTTAAGAACTAAATAAGTTGATTAATCAAAAAAACATAATTGTCTGCAGTCTATGTTTGATTTGATTGAATGTTCTCCCTAAGATTAATAACGTAGATCCACCACAATTATTAAACTCAGTTGCTTCACAAGTTCATAGACCACAACTCCGGTTTTGATATCAAACTTAGCAATAAATTGTCTATAATAATAACTTAGAGTCCGCTCTAGCAATTAAAATAAACAATCATAGGAAAAATAAGCATAGGAGAACAAACATATTCATCATATAAACTGAAAAGAAAATATAAAATAAATCTCACAGTTCTTGAAATTCGAAAATTTCCGTATCCTTGCAACTAAGAAAAAGTGTTTAGCCTTTCTTGTTTGTTGAACAACTAATCAAAAAAAAGGATGAATGCATAATTTTGAGTTTCTTAGAGGACAGGGGGTGTTATTCTCCTTTTGGTTGGCTGCCCTCCTTCTCTTCTCTCATTCTTTTTATATCCTAGGAAATCTTAATCTCTATTTTACAAAATAGTCCTCCCTTAAATAAATTGTTTACATTTAAGTACTTTAATAACTATTTTCCTAAAAAAAAAAAGAAATAGCCTTGCATGAAATCTTCAAGCTTTGACTTAGAGGAGCTAAATTGCTGAAATAAAAACTTGGATATCGGTTTAAATGCTTTGGAACGTAATTTGGACTCGTTTCTTCATGAAACCTATTTGCAGGCAGAATTCAGTTGCCATCTTTGAAAAATCATATCTCCCTCATATGACATCTTGTTTGGCTGAAATTTGGAGCGTTTATAGGCTGTTGAGTCAGGAATCCAAAAACATTGAGTTTGCATCAATTGAACTTTTGTAGCTCCAGATATTCAAGTTGAAATGGTTGAAGGTCAACACTGGCTGATTGCGAGATTTGATTTTAAAAGCTGCGATTTTCATGCTTTTTCTTATTTTATTTTCTTGCCTTAGATGTCCAAAAAGGTATGGATGTTAGCTTTTTAATGCCACTAGAATCACTTCATTTCAACATCTAGAGCTCACGCTCTGCACAAAACAAAAGTCAAATCTGCCAATTATCTTCAATTTATTTATTTTTGCATTTTTCATCCAAAAATGCCTTCAAAACATAAAATAAAAAATATCAAAGTATTTTATATATAAAATATAAACAAAACACTAATATAGATGAAACTATTAAATAATATAGTTGCATCAATTATTTTTTTATGTGCTACTAATTTTCTTCAACTTCCACCTTTTTGTTTCGTACCCTCGTCTATTTTGGGTCCTCTATTTCTGCAGGAATTCTTCTGGGTTCTTTTCCCCCACTTTGTGTCTTCTCTCCTCCAAGTGCTTTCTGGGTGTTTTAACACTGCGATCTCTTTCTTTTTAAAAAATGCGTGTTATTCTTCTTCATATGTTTTGTCTCTTTTTCTTTCCTTTCATTCTCTCAGCCACCATTAACGACCATATGTATTAATTTTTGGCGAATTGAAACCATGGTCCAAATTCATCTCAGCATGCCTGCATTTTATTCTCTGTGTCCCTGATTGTGGCTTGGGGGATTGTTGCTGGGTGGTAATAGCCAGTCGATTAGCTTGCATGCATACATTTTCTTTAAAGAAATTAAATAATTACGTAGGACGTTAAGATTCATGGTTCGAGAGTATATAGTGGTGGAGAGTGAAAGATAACATCTGGTCCTGGTTTATAAACTTCCTTTGCACTGTCATGTAGACTTCATGATTGTATACTGCACCATGGTTTATTGTTTCGAGATGAGAGCATTATCTATTGTAGATCATATGTTTCAAATCTCAATGACCACTTATGGCTTTGGATTATTTCGGTGTCTTGCAGATCTTCAAGTTACAACAGAGGATTCAGGCTGGCAAAGCCAAGGCATAAACATGTCATCTTAGTTGTGTTCACTTTGTCGATTCTTTTAGAGGATTTACTGCTAGATATCTTTTACACTCTTGTACTATTCTCTCTAGTCTTTATCATATATTGAAGCTTTGTGCTAGAAATATTGGTCTTTTTAAAACAACGTTCATGATTTATTGAAAGCAACGTCACTTTAAGTTAATACCAGGAACAGTAATGCTACTGATACCATAGGTTTTTCCTTTTACTTTACTGGCGCATAAGTGGGCATGCCAAGAGCATGATGATGAGTAAAAATGTAAGTTTCTATAGCATTGTTCTTGAATGAATTCTTGAGTCTTATTTACGTGGCTATTTTGCTGTCAGATAAGGATATCGATGTGACCACCATTTCAATTGTAAAAATAGTTGATAAGTTGTCACCTTGACCTTCGGATATCTGACAGCTGAGTGTTGCAGGTTGTTCTGACCATTTAGTCATGGATTTGCTACAATTAGGTTACATAGATAGTTTTATGGGGATATTTATGAATTGATGAGACATAGAGGTTTAGACTTTAGAGTGATCGGCTTGACAAAAAAAAAAAAAAAAAAAAACCTCATTAACTTTTAAGATTATAATTTGTCAGGAGATTTGGAGATTTTGTACGTTTATTTTTGTACGGGTTAGCTTGTTGTAACCGGTCAAGATCTAAAATACCTTTAAACTAGGCACATAAAATATTATATGGGTTAATTTTTTTTAATTTTTTTTATTTTTGGATTTCCTAATTTATTTAAGTTTTTATTATATATTTTTTAAAATTTTTTAGTTGGTTTAGGTTTATTTAGGTAGCGTTTAAATACTATTTCGGGACAGAAAAAATAAAGGTATTAAAAATAGAGGAGATGAGGAAAGAATTGTGTTTGATAGTAATATACATGAAGAATAAGTGTCTCTATATATTTTTTGGTTGATGGGGGAAAAGTCAAGATACAATATGAAAAGTCTATTTTACCTTTAATGTACATATTAAAAATAATAATTAGATAATATTTATTTTATATTGAGTATTGAAATTAATAATAATATAATAACTCTAGTTGTAAGAACCAAATCAGCCTGCAAAGTTGACTTGAGACCGAGCCGATCTAGTGCCTGGATTGGTCTGGGTTTAGGAGAAAATAGAGAAAAAATTAACCCAACTTGCTAAGTTAAAAACCCAGGTCATTGACCCGTGATCCAATCAATCCATAGTAAACCACAAGAAAAAAATCATTGATTTTTTTAAAAAAATTTAAAATAATGTCATTTTGATCCTTTAATTTTTTTTTCCTGTTAATCTAGGTCAAAGATTGACTAGAGTTGACCTTTTCACTCTATGACCCGGACCTTACCCTGGATGGTTTTAAAACTA
>Ga0325405_1003613_pt1 | contig 15866 bp, 10 predicted proteins | sample PopdelMetagenome_21_FD_205663 | JGI IMG/M metagenome (GOLD analysis project Ga0325405, IMG submission 205663) | Populus deltoides microbial communities from Bellville, Georgia, United States - Xylem-Control-R2 | ecosystem: Host-associated > Plants > Phyllosphere > Stem > Wood/Secondary xylem...
AAAAAAAAAGGAAGAAAGAAAGAAAATAGAAAGAATTTTATAGATATTTTTTTCATCTGTCTAATCGAATTATTGTATTAAATCAATTTTCAGGTACATCCCCCTATCGGATTGAACAATAAATTAGTTTCCTTATATTTTGTTAGGTATCATTTTATAATGAATGAATTTATCATTTTATTATGTAATATAATGTGTCAACAGTTTATCAAAAGCTCTTTTGTGTAGTATAATTTTAATTATGAATTTCTTCTTTAATTATATACTTATTTTGTTTATAATTTCGTTAATGGTCCTTATTTGTAAATCTTTGAATTGTAAAATGTACTTCAACTATAATTTGTAGAATAATTCTTTGGTTTGTATTCATTTAAATGTGGGGTATTGAATTATTTAGACTGTGTGAATTTGATTATTGATAAGTTGTGATGTAATAAGAGAAGGAAGTCCTGGATGATAGAACGAGTAAGAAATTTGATAATTAGGAATTGTGGAAGAAGAGCCAATAACCTAATATCTAAAAATATAGAGAAAACTCTACCAAATTTTTTTATTAATTACAGAGAAAAAAATTCCCTAATCTTAATTGAATTATCATGTCCTTACTCTTTGTTTTGAATACAAATATTGGGGTTGTTACAAATTTGATCTTCATTTTTTTGGAGTGGTTTCTTCTTTTAATTCTTCATTTCAATTCAGCTGTTAAATCCAAAATTGCTTTGAAGAATTTTTTTTCTTCAAATTTGATCATTATTCTTTTAATTATTATTTTTTGAATAATTTTCTGTGATTAGATTTTTTTTTTAATTTCACCATTTGATATTTAATTTATTAAAATTTGATCCTTATTTTTTTTGTGGTTTCTTCTTTTAATTCTTTTGCAGAATTGATTTTTCTTTTCAATTCAGCTGTTTAATTCAAAATTGCTTTGAATATTTTTTTAATTTGATTCTTATTCTTTTAATTTTAATTTTTTCTTTTGAATCATTTTTTTATGATTGTATTTTTTTTTAATTTCATCATTTGATATTTAATTTATTAAAATTTAGCTTTTCGTGGGTTAGGTTTCTAGTTTTATAAGCTAACACAAATTCATATATATTTTTTTTTATTATTTTCATTTTCAATCTCATTACTCGACGTTGATTTTTTTTTTAAAATAGATTTTATGGTTTTCTTTGTTTTTCTTTTTATAGGGTTATCACAATCTCATTACTTGGCCCACATATTTAGCAGGTTAACTTAGGTGGACTCGTATATTTTTTTGGCTTTGAATTACTAATTTTTATTGGATTATTTTGTGTGATTGATTTTTTTTTAAAAATTATCCTTTAATATTTGATTTGTTAAGAATTGACTTTTGTGGTTTTTTCATATTAAATTCTTCCAATCAAATGGCCTGGGACAAGGGTTGGCATCGATTTTTATTTTATTTTTTTTATTTTATTTATTATTTTTTAAATTGGGTTTCGTGATTTTTTTTTTGGTTTTTTTAGTTATCTTGATTTTATTAGTGGGCTTGGTTGGCTAGCCCAATTGGGTTGAATTTTTTTTTTTTGTCTAAAATTGTTATTTTTTTTATTATTTTATATATTTTATTTTTCAATAATTAATTAACTGAAAATCATAGGTAGATATATTTTTATAAATTTATTGTTTTTAATCAAATAACTCAAATGGCATATTTAATGAATTAATATAGGTTGTCACCGTTTTATTTAACTTTTTTTTTTTTTATTTTTTTTTATCATTCCATATTGATTTTTCTCATTTTTCTTCTTCTTTAAAGCGCCATTATGTCCGCCAAACAACAATTTTTTTTTATCCGACCCGCAACCTTTTCAGAAGAATTGAAGCTTGATTTCCACTTCAATAATTAACGTTATCCATTCCTTTTAAAGGATTGATTAAGGATATTCAGCTTGATATTTCAGATTCAAGTCGTGCTACTGAATTTTTAAAAACCTAGCATATTTGCTTTCATTTAACCTCATTTGTGAATGTAACTATTAGCGGTAACACAGTAAGGAGACACTGACGGAAAGCAGCTGCTGCCGAACTCTCTTGCTTACGAGGAGGAGGAGGATCTGTCAAATCTTGGGTTTCGCCTTAATTTCCAATTGCAATCAGAACCAGGTATGTGTTGTTGCTGTAAGGAATTCCTGAATGGAGATTTTGCCAAAATTTCCATTTGCAATTACTAAGGGTTTCGCTAATTTAGCATAAATATATGAATTAAATTAACTGAGAAGAAAAAGAGGCTTAAATTAATGGAAGAAATAGAGAGAAATCATTGCTCGTTGTAAGAATTTTGTGATCAAGGAGTAGAAATTTGTGATAAGGCATCCTCCCATCCCATTTTTGTTCGTTGATTTTCTGCCTTTTTGACTTTGGAGGTAGATAAATTATTATTTTGTTTATTCTTTTTAGCTTTCAAGATTGCAGTAGCATTTTAACAGAGAAGATTGGTTAAAAATATTTCTTCTTTGGATGGTTTTACTAAAGAAAAGTAATGAGTTTTTAATTTTTCAATTTTTAGCTGTTTCCTAGGTGATTTTCGGACTGCTTGTTTGTTTTCCAGAATTGAAGTTTGTTTTTATAGAAGTAAAATGGGAATCTGCTCTCGGTTAAGATTCTTGAAGTGTTATATATTTATTATGTGTCTGTGATGTTTAAGGTTTGATTTTCGAGAACAATCTGCTTCACTTGAATGTGATTGTATTTGGTTGTGGAAAAAGTTGTGTGTCTGAGGTTAGCAAATTCCCTCCTGGTTTGCTGCTGTACCACCCCTCGTTCTGTACAGACATCTGAAATTATATTATTCACAAGAAAGCAAGAAGTAGAAAAACATGCAAACAACTTCACAGCTTCACTCAATCTTTTACTACCCCAACAGGTATATTCCCTAACTTCTCTTTTGTGCTTGAATGACTAATTGGTTTTCATCGCTTTCTTTCATTTCTATTGAAGCTTTAACGTTTTGCAGAAGAAGCTACCTAAAACCCAATGGGTGGATAAAGACGAAATCGTTGAATTTCAGTCAACTTCGTTTCAGTAGACACTGTCAGATGTATAAATTTACATCACCTGTTCAACAAACCAAACTTTTTGTGATGCCCAACATGGATGATGGCAATCCGTCTGTACCTATGTCTATTTTGGAAGAGGACACAAATACTAACCATGCGCCCAGTTCCGGAGGAGAGAAATTCTTGAGCAAATGGTCTCCTCCTAGGTACCTTTGGAGAGGATTATCTGTTCTTGTCTTGGCAGGTCAGGTAATTATCAGGAGTTTAATGGGAAAAATCCACTGGAGAAATACTCTACAACAGCTGGAGAGAGTTGGGCCGAGATCAGTTGGGGTCTGTCTCTTGACCTCTGCATTTGTTGGCATGGCTTTTACCATCCAGTTTGTTAGAGAGTTTACTAGATTAGGACTAAACAGATCTATTGGTGGGGTATTAGCTCTAGCCTTTTCAAGGGAGCTAAGTCCTGTGGTCACATCAATTGTGGTTGCTGGGCGTATCGGCAGTGCTTTTGCTGCAGAGTTGGGAACAATGCAGGTTTCTGAGCAAATTGACACATTAAGGGTTCTCGGAGCAGACCCGGTTGATTACTTGGTAATTCCAAGAGTGATTGCTTCCTGTCTTGCTCTCCCATTTTTGACTTTGATGTGTTTCACAGTGGGGATGGCATCCAGTGGCCTGCTGGCTGACAGTGTCTATGGGATTAGCCTTAACATTATATTGGATTCAGCTCAGAGAGCTCTAAATTCATGGGATATAATTAGTGCAATGATCAAGTCAGGGGTTTTTGGTGCCATCATATCTATAGTGAGCTGTGCTTGGGGGGTTACCACAATGGGAGGCGCTAAAGGTGTTGGGGAGTCGACAACTTCAGCTGTGGTTATCTCGCTGGTTGGTATATTTATGGCTGACTTTGCACTCTCATATTGCTTCTTCCAGGGAGCTGGAGATTCTCTGAAGAATTGCGTATAATCATTCAAGTTCTTTTGTAAGTCATTTATGATATTCAACTAGGCTTTTCTTCATGATTGCTGTTTGATGGATAATGCTTGCATATATAACCTGGAATCAGATCACTTTTCATGGTTAGTCAATCAGTTGTGTTGAAAAGGGATAAGGATTCAGACTTTATGTCATGTTAAGTGTTTGATGTTTATCTTCAAATGCTATCATTTTACTTATTTCTTGTCCTCTTATTTACCGCCCTTCAACTTTCAAGTGTACTTAAAAAAAAAGAAGATCCTGGTTGATGTTTCTGCTCATTAAGCTTCAATATCAAGATCTTTGTTGGATGTTGTCATTAGGTTAAAATTTCCTTGTCATTTGGGTGCAACCAAGTCTGCTTAGCAAGTAAGAGTAGATGCTTATGTTCCTCATCTTGCGATCGGCAGTTTCTTGAACGAGTGCTTCCTTTTTTTATTGGTTCTTAGCAATATGCAATCTACCTAACTCAGGCAAAATCTATTCGAATGTTTATTCACAGGTCAAGCCTTCAGCTTGCCTCTTTGCTCCTCCGCCACTATATGCAGTGTTCAAGTAATTTTTTGAAATCATTGTCCGAGCTTTTTATTAATTTCAAAGGCAGCTAATAGATTGCCTCACAGCACTTGCATTCATTTTTCTCTGTGAAGTCTGAGATATACCCTATACATTTCTTTGATCTATACAACACAGTTCATATGACATCATTTATACGGTATGTGAATTCAATTTTCATTGCATGTGAAAGTTATTTGTTCTTATCATACCCGATTAACGGAGAAAATGGCATCTTAACTATTGCCCCCAATTGAGAAAAACTATTTATAACATTTAATGGTGCTATTTTCATGTGACCAAGATTATTTCTAATGTATGGTATTTATATTTTAATATTTAATAATTTTATTTAATCACCATATAATTAAAATAATTTAATTTTTTTAAAATTAAAATGCCAAAATAAGTTCTTATAATAGAAAAATGAAGCTCGTTTTCCTCTTTTTCAACAGAAAATACTATAGAAAAAATTGAATGATTAAAAAAAAACTAAGAGGCTTTAGTGATTCACCATGACTTGCAGTGAAAATACTACAGATTCGTAGTATTTTTATTTTATTCTTTAATTTTTTTTATTCTGATTATTGATTTTTTTTTTATTAATTTTATCATTTTACATTACATTGATTAATGATTAAGTTTGATGATTTGTTTCATGTTTTTTTTGGATGTTTTTTTTGGGGGTTTTGTGGTATGAGTTTGTTCTTGATTTTGTAAAAAAAGAATTTGGTTTAATTGTTTGTGAAAAATAATCAAATTTGATGTCAAAATATTTATTTTTAGAAGATGAGTGCTATTATGATATTTTTTAGCTTTCATATCGTCTGGTAAATACATCAAGGACGAAAGAAGTTTTTCTTGTGTGTTTTTTTTAATCAATTTGAGGGTTTTTTGAGTTGGAGAATTTGCTTCTTAAAGTTATAAGAGTGTTTTCCGGTGAAAAATTGGGTTTCTTAGATAAAAAACTTTATAGCTTGACTTTTCAATTTTTTTTATGATGACCAAAATGTGGTCTTGTAGACAACGCATTACTGCTTCTTATATTTTTAATTTTTTTTTAGAGGTTAAGGAGCACGAAATAAAGGTTAAGGAGCACAAGCCTCAGCTTATTTTTAATGGTCGAAGCATGGTGGGCTCTCCAAGCCACACGTCTACCTATTTAAAAATGTTTTTCCAATAATTGATATTTAATTTCTTGAAATTTAAATATAATATATAAAATTTCTTTTAAATTCTTAGACTAATTAAAAATGTTTTTTTAGATATTATTTTATTAAATTTCATTTAACTTTTATATTTTCCTTAAATAGTCGATCTTTTCGTACAACTCATTATAATCATTTTTTTAAATATAATTTTATACAGTTTGCTTTATTGTGATTTTTTAAAAATTTTTGTTGTTGTATAATTCGATAAAAATAATTTAAGAAAAATGTTAATTAATTACTAGAAAACTATCAAATACAAACAAAACTACCAACGAAACAAAACCTGTCAGTAATTTACAATGATATTTATCAATAAAATATTTCCTTGTCATGTCTCTTGATATATACTAATAATTTTTTTTTATCGGTATATATTGAGAGAATTACAGTTGGAAATAAGAGAATGAAAAAAGAAAATAGAAAAATATCGTGTTATTATTATAGACGGTATTACTAATGAAATAAACTTATCGATAATATTTAAGTTATAACCTAACAAACGATCCTTATCTTCCATTTCTTCTTCTTCCTTTTTATTTTGCAGAAAATAGCACACATACATCCCCATATTTTCTCTTAAATCAAGCTTCCATCATCACAAATTCAGCCGTCTCAACACTTAATTTGTCAGCATCCCTAATCTGGTTTATTTTTTTTTTAAAATTGACCACATCAAGTAAGCAAAACTACCAATTTTTTTTTGTAATCCATTTTTATAATGTTATTTTTTTAGCATCTTGATGTAGTATATGTAGTTTCTTTGTATGTTTACTTGTTTTATAGCTTTTTTTCATAAAAAAATATTGTATGAATGCATGATTTGTACATGTTAGGGTTTATTTGAGATTTTAAAAAATTATATTTATTTGTAATTCGATGAAATTGAGTTTGATTTTATGACTTAGATGTTTTGTATTCAAATAAGTAATGGTTGATTAATGAGTACACTTTATATTTTATCAATTTTATTGTTAAGTTGAAAATTTTAGTAAATGTGGAGGAATTTGAATTTTATAGAAAATTGATAATGATTTAAGAGTGCTATTAAAATAAATTGAATAAGTTTGAGTTAAACTAATGATAGCTAATTAGTTAGGTATTGATAATTTGTTTAGTTCACATTATTAACTAATACATGTTATCATTAATATTCTATATAGGTTTATATAAGTAATAAATGATCGTTTTTGGTGTTGTTTTAGAATTAAGGTAACATAAGCATCTAAGAGGGGGGGTGAATTAGGTATTTAAAGTAAAACTACAAATTAAAAACTTTTTACCTAATAACATGCAATTCTAAAAACACAACCAAATGCAGAAGCAATAAATAATATAAATTCGATAATTAAAGAGTGAGAGTTTAGAGAGAGTGCACTAAGTTTTATAGAGGTTTGGCAAACCACCTGCTCTTATCCTTGAACTTCCGTTCAAGAGTTCCACTATCATACACCGGTTTTTTAGTGGGTGGGACCAATGTAAGATCAAACCCAATCCTTTTACGAGCTTAGGATGAAACCGTTATCCCTAATCTTTTTGTGGGCTAAAGACTAGAAAACCTTTTACCAATACTTGTATTAAACCACTCACAATTTAGTCTTTAGGAGACTTTTTCAAGTGTTTAAAGTGTCACTTACGCTTTTCACAATATACTCTCTTAGTAGAGTTGATTTGAATAACAATTAAGTTCTTTTGTAGGACTTTGCCAATTCACACTTAACCTTGTTTTTGGATGATTACAAGTGAAATAAAGGTGTTATAAGTTCTTTTTGAGAGGGAATATGCTTAGATTCTTGCCTTAAGAGTTCCACACTTTTTTGGGTCAAATGAAGGGCTATCTGTAGGCTTAGAAAAGAAACTAGCCGTTGGGACACAATTTTCTGTATGTTAGGGAATCACTTAAACCCTTTTAGAATTGGTCAAATTGTTTTGAAGAACCCTAAGAGTTTCTGGAAATTTTCCAGAAACAAACTAGCTATTTTAAGAAATAGCTAGATCAGTTTGAGAAACGGTATCTGGTTAGATCGATTTGGCTATTGTCCATATTTTATCATGTTTTTGTGTTTTAGTCCTTTTTTGGTTTGTTTACATTGTGTGGGTATTATAGATGTCCTAAACAAGTTTAGTGCTATTTCGTAAAACTCTATTACAAAAACTTGATCAACAAAGTCAATAACCATATTGACATATTTTTATTAAGTCTTTTAAGCATTATAACATAACATTTAAAAGATTTATAGAATACATCATGAGTTATCAATATGATATGCATATATCAAAACTATATCAAATCAATTTTTTTAATATTGAAATATAACAGATTTATTAATTAATAACATTAATAATCAATGTTTATGTTATCATCGAAACATAATGAAAAACAACATTAAATCATCGCCGTAGCAATAAGGCTAACAATCTTCCTTTTTTTTTTTTTATGATGATAAAACATTGATGCATATTATGCAATAAACACTTATTCCTCTTTTTGTTATCAGGCAAAAAGGTATACATAAACATCTCCCCTTTTATGGAAAAACATATTTTAATTTTTTTCTTCCTTTTTGTTCAAAAGATTCTCCCCTCTAATATTTTAAAAATAAGCCCCTTAAATAAAGAAATTGATGCATATTAGATTTTAGAAATTTTTGTTCTTTTTTTTTAGCTAAAAGATATGATCCAGTAGCATAAATTAAATCATCAACATTAAATGCATTATTCATAACTTAGAAATAAATCAATTAAAACATTAAGTCATCATATATTACAAACAATATCCGAAAGATCAAATTCATTGTTAATACAACCATAAAGGTAAAATACAAAAGATTTTCATAAAAAAAAGTACAAAATTCATGAGCAATATGAGTGAAGGAGTCAATTGTTGCCATCATCGTTGCCTTCATCTATAATGTCATCAATATCATCCGCATCAAGTCCTCCATATCACCACTTGGGTGGTTGAGTTGCATCAACTCTCCTATGAATACCCTTAACTCTTCTATTTACCCTTCTCATAACTTGACGTAACTTCGTGATATCTTCATGAAAGACACTTATTTGTCGAAGAATCTCACTTTGCATATCATTAATGGATTGCAAGGTGATTAGTGGAGCACTCAATGAACCATTTTCAAAGGTTGATTGAGGTTGATGTAAAGGGATAAGTGGTTGACCTATATTTGAGGATCTTTGTCTTGGACGTAGTTCTAATTTCCTTGCAATAGGTTCCTTAAAGGGATCGTAAATCCACACATTGTCAGCAAAAATCATTCCTAATTTCCTCAATTTTATAGAATTGTAGACATGATCTCTCTTAATATTATGACTATCCTTATAGTTTAACACATTCACATCAAATACAATAAAGATCTTAGTTAAGATAGCTCTATACACTAAGACTCTTCTTTGCCTTCATTTAATGACAGTGCTCATGTGTTTTAAAAACAAATAGGCTAAATCAAATGGCTTTCCATGAATTTCAATTCTTCTTTATGCCCTTTTTTAGGAAAAAAAAATCCAACTAATTATTGAATGCAATATGTACATTTTATAAGAAAAGGCATTGCAATAGTCCTTTCACCATCATCCAAAATTCTTCTAAACACCAATCTCATTTGTTCAAGAGGTGTTGATGTGTTTGGTGCCACAATGAATTGATGGGATGTATATGTTCTAGTAAAATCTCCCCTAAGTATCTTTGAAAACTGAGTTAGAAGATTTGAATTCAACTCTATTTTAACACCATAAACACAACTACTTATGTAAATGTCTCCCTTCTTTTCTTTGACACTTAAATTTGTATAGAACATCCTAATGGCATTCTCATAAAAAATAGAATTTATACTAACAACATCTTTCCACCAATGTTCTAAAAACAATTAACTATATTCATTCTTCCAAAGTCATACCAATCCACATACCTTGGTGGAGCTATTTGCCTAGTTTTGAAGTCATTGTTGTATCCCTTCTCAGCATCTTCGGAGATGAAAAGATTGTCACCCAACCTTTGAACATTCCTCATTGATGGGAACACCAAGAACTCATGGATGAACATAATAACATACCAAATTATATTAAATTGAAAGCACAAACATGTAAAACCATTGTTTAATCAAAACTTTGGGTCTGGATCATAACAATAAACACCCAATCATCACGATTAACTGATTTTATATAAAAAAATATTGTGAAAGAATTGAAGATTAAATGCCATGATCTTAGTGTTTTTAGGTCATTAGAATCCTAGATTAGTGATAAACAAAACTGTAGGCATGTGTAAGAATCAATAAACAATTAAAATGACACAAAAATCAATGACCAAAGGCAACATTCAATGCAAGAACATTTGAACCCAGAAAGTTATCAAACCTATAAATCCAGCAACAAAGCCTAAACCCAAAAAAATGCATTAAAATCTAGAAAAGCAACCTAAACTTAGAAACCAAAGCTTAAACATGCTTAACACAATTAGTTTGGATCATTAAAGCAACAAGAAACAAAGAAAACAGTAGCAAAAACAACAAGCAAAAATAACATTCTCTTAGGCAAAATACATTATTCCATTGATTAATTTCAATGTTCTTAAGCTCAAACAACATGCTTTCAATTTCAATAAACCCAGCAACCTACCCTAAAACAACCTAAAACAAAGCAACTTCAAAACTTAACACATCTTGCAATGACTTCAAAGATGATTAACTAAACATCAATGCATGCAAAACAATATTCTATACTATCATTTTCCATTTCAATATCATATTCTAACACATTAAAACAAGACAATTAAACAATACTTGAGCATATAAAAGCTATATTCAAATCATGCTTAAACATTTCAAAACAAAAAATCATGGCTTTTAAACAACAAAAAAACTTTAAAAGATGCTTAACAAACATTATGAGCAACAATTTAAAAAATACTTGTGCTCATTGATCTCCACCCCCTCATCAAAGTTTGAAGATTTACCTTGTAAAGATAATGTTGATTCCTTCTCCGGATTCTTTGCTTCTTTCCTCTTAATTTTTTTTATTTTTTTTGGTTTTTTTATATCTTAGATTGATTTAGATCCCTCTTTTTTCTTCTTAAAATACAATAGTCATCCCCTTTGTTTCAGTTCTATTCTAATTGTTCTATTGATTTCTATGTTTTTCTTTTTTAATAGTCATCCCCTTTGTTTTAGTTCTATTCTAATTATTCTATTGATTTCTATGTATTTCTTTTTTTTTCTTTGTGACGTTTCTCTTTAGGATCCCTTTTTTTCTCTGTGATTTTTTTTTTTGCTTTTATAGCCCCAAAATGGAAAGTGCTAGTGAAACCTTTCGTGGGTTTCAAGGTTGTTTTTGAAAACTAGATCATAGGAAATTATTATTCATTTTTTTTTTAACTTTGATTTATTAGGAGATCGTTCTTCTTCTTCTTCTTCCGTCTTTCCTCTCCCTAGATGTGCAAACTCTTGGAACTTCTAGAAAAAGTTGGGAACCTCATAATTGAGACTTGGCAAAAAATGGCTGACTAAGGGTGCACCTTCCATGAATTAATTGTGGGAAATGGGATATCATTGAGGCAAAAAAAAAAAAAAACCATAGACCTTATAGAGGGGTTGTTACTTTTCAACTAGGATCAAACCATGCTTGATTTGGTGGCCTGTAGCTTTCTCACCATCGATCCAAAGTAGGGTGAAACATTGCCAAATTTACAAATCAGACAAGGCTGTTCTAGGACAAGAAGCTGAGAACTTCCACGTGGCAGGTGGGGTAGAAATGTCAAATAAGGATGGCACAACCTTGTGGAGAAAAGTCTCCTATGTCAAATGGTGGTGGTTAAAGCCTCTAAGATCGTCGGAGATGTCATGTTCATTCACTTGAAGGTGGCAACTCGATCAACCTTCTCGGTTGAAGAAGATAATAAAACAAGGATAAACGAAGTGTCACTCGGTTTTTTTTATTTTAAAAAATAACATATCATTTTATTAATCCCTAAAAATTAGGGTTTAAGAATTGAGATTTTGTAAATTTTAATTTGGTCCTTGTTGTTTCAATTATAGCATATGCACCCTCAAATGACCCTGAAACTTCTTAATTTTTGCAATCACACCCCTGAAAACTTTGATTTAACTCATCTAATTTGAACTTCCTTTTCAAATTTGTCTTTAGTTTCCAATTTATTCAATTTAACCCTCATCAACAATCAAACTTTTAATTTCTTTCAAATAGAACACTGATTTTGATTAATTTCAGTCTCTAAAATTATGCAGTTATTGCACTTTGGTCCTGGGCTCCGAGTTTCTTCAATTTTGCCCTTAATTAACCCATAATTTTGATTTTCTTGCAATTTCAACCTTGATTTCATCCAATTAAGCTTGAAAAAAATTAAATATGTATCTCTAAAATTTTAATTTTCTCAATTAATCCCAAATTAAGCTTTCAAACTTAATTCTTCACCAATTAAGTCCTTAATATAATTAATATGACCCATTAAAAGTTTAATTAAGTCCTTGCAATTAATTAATTCTTTTAATTTCAACCTAAATTAATTTATAAACTTAATTAAACATATAATTAGACCCATGATTAAATCAAATCAACCTATTAAAAATCTAATTAAGTTCCTAGACTTAATTTTTATGCAAATTCATCCAATATTCATTTAAGTTAACCTTGAATTTTCATTACCTTTCACATTTAGGTTTTTCAATGGTGTAATTGAGTTTCTAATAATGTCAAAGATCTAATTTTGTCCTTTCATCTCTTATCTATGCATGTAGATCCCTCTTCGGCATGTTCTTGCCAACCAAATTTCTTGTCTCCTTGTATTTTTTTTTATTCTTCAATCTTTTTTTAAAATTTTTGTATATAAAAAAAGATAATTTTTAGAGAAATCAAAATTGGGTTATGATAATACTCATTCTTGCGTACTGTATACATTCACATAAAAAGGTTCTATACGACATATTTATCATGACAATAATCATACATTTACGCATTAATATATAAATATTCCTTTTCTTTTAATTTCAACAATAAAATTCATTACACCACCCAAACTCATTTCAACAACATTAGTTGGTTTTGTTTTTTTGTTTTTCATTACTTGTCCAAATACTATATGAACAAGACTTCTTCCTCATTTTATTTACTAGCATTCGGCCATGAAGGAAAATCCTTCACTTGAAATTATTTGTCTTTCGATTCATGTTTAAACCACTTTTGGATATCTTTTTCAACTTTGTTCATAAACTAGTACACAACAATCATGCATCAACCCCAATTATTATTATTATTATTATTGTCCTTTTCTTCCACCATATGGCTGAATCTTTTTTACATTATACAAAGAGTATTCTTTCAATGTTTTTGTTCCAAGATCACACTAATATGTTGCAGTTTAGATTTTTATAACATCTAACACAACTTTACATTCAAACAATTCATTTTTCTTCCAAGAGTACTTAAATACATTCATTTCCAAACATCAACACTCTCATTTTATCATACACATGATGGACATTCCAAATAGTCACCCTTCACATAGAATTTAACCACACAAATCTTCCTAAAACACCCCCATAATGATCCCATATTGCATAAATCAATTCACAACATCTCTAACCATAATTAGCCATTCATTTCTATATAAAAACACATAATTAAAAAACATTCCAACATTGCTTTTACACACCCAATCTTCCAAAACACACTCCATATTAGTTCCACACATCATAGATTAATTCTATAATGATTATACTCATAAATACATGTAATATATTTGTATAATAGAATACAGTAATATAACCAATTCTGGACAACAATCTCAAACAACAATAGCTAACATAAGAATAAAATTCAAGACAATCCTAACGTTTAAGTTGTATTTCATCATGACATGCATAACATATTTCAATATTAGCTTCATCCAAAGATTAAATTATCTGAAAATTAGGTTTAACCAAACCAACTTAAAAATTATAAACCTACTGTTCAAGAAGAACGATTTCTGTCCAAAGTGTTTGTGTTTGATGTCCACCATTCAGAATTTAGCGCACATCTGGAAACATAACATATCAAAATTTCAGCCCAATCCAACGATAAAAAGATGAGAAAACGGCTGGTGATTGAGATTGTCCAAAAGGGTGTTTTTTTTTCTAGAAATTGTGCCTCCAACGATACCACTCAAATAAGGACCAATATAGAAAATCCCTTCGATGAGAATATATATGACATTGGGAAAAACAACATGCTCAAAACTCAGCCTAATCCAACGGTGGACGATGAAGTTAGGTCTTCCAAAGTGTTATGCCATTTTTGTGTTTTCTCTCTAAACTCTTTCTAGATGATCTCTAAGCTAGTTTCTCCATACCAAAAATCACTTACATGCACTCAAAGATCATAATTTTTGTTGTTGGAAGAACTTTCATGGTGTTCTTAAAGAAGACTTGAAGATTCAAGAGGAACCCTCCCTTTTTTTTTCTCTTCTGCTATTGTTCGATATGAATAGTAGCATGAACAACAATTAGCATTATGCCCTTACTTATTTTTCCCCTAATGTTTTATGTTTTATAATTACCTATACACTGATACTTTTAACTCAAGGATTTGTTGATCTCAAATTGCTATGAGATTTTAACCTAAGATAAATCATCATGTCAGACGACTCTTTATGAAATTTTAACTTAATTCAACGGTTGTATTGAGAGATATACTCAATATTGTAAACCTGGGTAGTCGGTAATTTTAGGTAAAAAATCCAAAATTTGCACGTCATTAATTTGTTTAAATCATCATGATTTTTAAATTATTTCATCGGAGACTTTTAACTAAACTTATCATCATAATTTCAGTAGATTTTCAAATCTAAGATTATATCCACTCTAAAAGTTGTAATATTCATGAAAAACTAAGTAAAGATTGCATATAATTACGAAGGATGTTACATAAGAGATTTACACTTTTCTTATTCTCTAAAGTATTCATGTCCTTATTCTTAGAGCATTTATCATATATAAACAAAACAAACACTACTCTTCTTTTTTTAATTTAAAGCTCATTTGCTTATTTATTATAATCCTTTATAAAAAGTCACTAACTTTATGATCATAAGGTCCTTAAATCCCTAAAAAAAGAACTGTTTTGTAGGTGTCAAGACTTTTATCACCAATCATCAAAATATTCAAATCTTTAAAATATAAAAAGCATAATGTAACATCCCAATGTTACATTATTTAACCCTCGTATAAAAGTTTAATAATTTCTTATTTCTTGATATTTTTTTTATTGAAAAGCCATCGACTTGGAATTTTCCAATTGAATCATCCATACAATAATAGGAACATGACTACCCATAAATTAAACTAAGGATCATTTATCCACTATGCTAGGAATATAGCACAAACATTATCAAATTAAAATCCACAACAAATAATCATGGATTTAATTAATATTTAAGTCTAAAACATCATAAAATCCTAGCATAATAGTTACAATGAAATATCTACATTCATGTTATCATTCCTAAAAATCATACATAGTATGCAATATCACTAATATTCTTATAAATACAAAATGATAGGGTTTTGTCATCTATTAATCCCGACAAAGCTGTGATGATTTTGGAAATATTTTATACCATAAAATAATTAATTAATATGACTTAAAGTTTTCCAATGCAATTTAATAAATTTTATTGAGTAAACTAAGGTATACATAACCATTAGGGATTTAGTTAACAATTACTTAATTCATTTTCATCTTTTCTTTACATTTATTACAACAATTCCCTGTACCTACTAGAGATTTATACCCTGACCCAGACCCGAGTAATTCACCCTCATTCAGGGTAACATCCTCACCACCCAGAAACACGACATTAACACTATTCAAGGTATCTAGTTTCATAGCCCAGAACAGGATATTAGTCCTTAAATCAGGGAACTAGCCATCCAGTCCAGAACATGACACTAGTCCTAAAACTAAAGAACTAGTCATCCAGCCTAGAACAAGGCAACAATCTCATACTAGATAATAATACAATTGAATAGTAAAGAATCTAAATTTGATGTTTTAATAATTTTAAATAGAACATAATTAATAAGGTGCT
>Ga0325405_1003615_pt1 | contig 15862 bp, 7 predicted proteins | sample PopdelMetagenome_21_FD_205663 | JGI IMG/M metagenome (GOLD analysis project Ga0325405, IMG submission 205663) | Populus deltoides microbial communities from Bellville, Georgia, United States - Xylem-Control-R2 | ecosystem: Host-associated > Plants > Phyllosphere > Stem > Wood/Secondary xylem...
TATATATATATATATATATATATATATATATATATATATATATATATATATATATATATATATATATAATAAATTAATATTTGTTTTAGTATTTCAATTTTTTTATGTAATGATATAAAAAAATTTTAATTTTTTTATAAATTTTCAAATAAAAAATATTTTTAAAAAACATACATTATACTACAATACTAAATACATATTATACTGAACTTTTATTGATTTTGTCATTAATAACTAACTAAATTAATTAATTAAATTATCCAAAATATTTATAAAAACAAACTTGAAATTAATCAAACCGAACAGTTTTTTTAACTTATTGAATAAAAACAAACCAAATCAAACAAAAAAAATACTCATTATAAGCTAAATACTCACTAAATCTAACTTCAATTGTGATATTTTTTAAAAAATAACAAGGAAAGAGTATATATTGTGTCATTAGGGGAAAGAATACAAATTGCAAAAGTGATGTTTTATGCTATTTCTTCTGAGATAAAAAACTGTTTGAGACATCTTGCAAACTATGTTTCTAAAAAATTTAATTTTTTTTTTGTTAAAATTTAATATGTTTTATATATTTTGAATCGTTTTGATGTGCTGATGTCAAAAATAATTTTTTTAAAAAAAAAAATCATTGACATATATTTTGACATGAAAAGTTATTTAAAAAGTAATCGCAACCACACTACGAAGCTAGTATTATGCCTGAACAGTAATCGGATCTAGAAGATTCTAGTAAAAACGCCACATTCATCCAAAATTTAAATTATAAATTAGAAAATTATGATTGGTCGTGTCCTGTGGGCCAGTTTAGGCCATTCTTAAAAAGCAACAATTTCATGCTAATTCATTATACCTCAACACAACAAAAGGTAATATAGGTGTAAAATCCGGCTTGACTAATATCCAGCTCAAAATTTAAATTATAAACTAGTTAAATTAATTTAAGTTAATTTAAAAATTAAAATAATATCATTTAAAAATTATTTTAAAAAAATTCAAAATAAATCTTATTATAATTTTAATCAGATCAACCAACTAATTTTGATTATGTCAACTTCCATCCAGTTTAATATAAAACTCAGATTGCTAGGTCATTCAATTAAATCAAGTCAAGTCAATTTAATAACAATCACAAATAAAATATAATTTATTTTAACTTTTAATGTTTATTTTTTTTATTATTAAAAAATAAAACATCACTATTTCTTCGCACTACAACACATTAAAAATGTAATCGTGGATACCATCTTGATTGAATTATTTTTTTAATAAATAAAATATACTAAATAAATGTTTTTTTATTCATTGAATTATCATTTACTATACAAAAAATTCATAAACTTAAAAATAAATTTGCTAGAAAATTGTAATAAAAAGTACAAACGCTTTGATATATTTGCAAGCTACTCATCAAAAGAGATATTCTAAGGTAATCCAAAGGAAGATTCATAGCAGTCAAGATAATGAAAGACTACTTTTTTTTTTTTTTTAAAGGATAATTAATTTGACTGCGATGAACTTTCTCTCTATTTTTGTGCTTCGTTCGATTTGGTCACACGCACAGGAACTCCACAAAACCAAGCCCAATTTTGAGACTACTGGGCTGTAACCTTGGAAAAAATCCTTTCCAAGAAATGGTCTCTAATGAATTTCTTCTCTCATCAGGATTACGGCAGTGTTTGGCATTATGATTGTAAAATGTTTTTGAAAATTTTTTATTTTTATTTTGTTTTAAATTAATATGTTTTGATGTTTTTATATCATTTTGATTTACTGATATTAAAAATAATTTTTTAAAAAATAAATATTATTTTGATATATTTTAAAATAAAAAAATATTTAAAAAAACAACTTTTATTATTCTCTAAACACCCTTTAATTCATTCAATTTGCAACTAGAACCTTGAATCGTGTCACATGATAAGACGTGTTTACTAAGTTTAGAGATTGTTTGGCAGTGCGTTTGCAACTGTGTTTCGTCAAATTTTGAATTTTTTTTTTGTTAAAATTGAGTGCGGTTTGTACTTTTTGGATCGTTTTGATGTGCTGATGTCAAAAATGATTTTTAAAAATTAAAAAAACATCATTGACATGTATTTCAGCACGAAAAGCTGTTTAAGAAGCAACCATAACCATACTGGCTCTAATTTACGTGCGTGCGTGCGTGTGTCTAGAAATGATGCTTTTTACTGGAAAACACTAGTGGCGTAGCAGGTGTAACCTTGTTTTCAAACCTGGACTGTTGTGGGATTTTAAACAACATTGATAGATCCGCCAATAGGAGCCTAAAGTGCACTTTTCTTAATTTTTTTTATTTGTAGCTTAGTCCCTATAGTTTTTAAGATTTACTACATTAGACTTCTGTTCAATTTCACGTTTTTGTTTTTTCAACTTCTTTTTCTTTTTTTATGAAATAGAAAGAGAATGGAAAAAGGGAGCACTAAATTTGAGGATGAAACTGATCACCGATCAAGGCTAGTCAAAGGGTCATGTAGTGATTTTTTATCCCATAAGGATTACTCAATGAGTTTTAACAAATTACAGGGACTATGTTGAAACTAAAAACATGTTTGGCATCGCTTTTTGAACATTGATTGAAAAAAATATATTTTTTTAAAAATTAAATTTTAAATATTTTTAAATTGATTTAATATGTCAAAATTTGTTAGCATTGCAATCGTAACATGCATAATTTGAATAATGTCGTATTGCTCTTTATTTTAAGGTCTTACAAAGGCTGGCCTATAATACAATGCCTGAACAATAATTGAATCTAGAAGATTCTAATAAGAATGACCCATAGTTTTAATTTGGTCTAAGCAATTTAATTAGATTTAATTGGGTTAATTCTCACATTAAAAATATAATTGTAGATTGTGTTAAATTGATCAGAATTTTAAACTAGATCATGTGTCAGAGAAAGGTTTAATTTTGTCCCTATAGTTTTTAAATTTTAACTTCCCTAAGTTTTTTAAGATTTAACTTAGTCTTTTCTTCAATTTCATGTTTTTTCCATATTTGTTTTAGAAGAAAATGGAAAAAAAAGGAGCACTAGATTTGAGGATGAGACTGGTCACTGATCAAGGCTAGTCAAAGGGTTATGTAATACTGTTTTATCCCGCAAGGATTACTCAATGAATTTTGACAAATTACAGGGACTAAATTGAAACTAACTAATTATTCTTAAGCAAAGCACAGAGAGCTCCACGACAAAAACATTTCAAACGTGACAAAACTCTCTTTTTATCAAGAAGCTTTTCCTGACCATGCATCAAACAGGCCGAGCAACGACAAGAAGAACCAGCCACAACTTTTTCATCTCCACTGCAAACACAGATACAATCGTGAGACATGGATAATGGAACAAAGAAATGGGGTTTTCAGGCAAATAAAGGCATTAACTCAACAGCATCAATCTCAGTTCGTGGAGTTATTAACCGCTTAGCTGAAAATCTGAACAAAGAAGACAAAAGAGAAGTTATACCACTAGCTCATGGTGACCCTTCTGCCTTCCCTTGCTTCAGGACTACACTTGTGGCTGATGAGGCTATTTTTGATGCTGTACGATCTGCTAAGAACAATCATTATGCTCCAACTGTTGGTCTCCTTCCTGCTAGGAGGTATCTACTTTGAATGATTTTGAGTGTGTAGATTTTTGTGCTCTCTGTCTTGAAAATTTCTCCGTGTTGATAATTTCCACTGAAGCAGTTTTGATTTGTGGTTTATGTTAAATTTTTATCAATTTTTTGGCGATGAAGTTTTATTGAGCTTAACAAGCTCTAACATGAAGCGATTAAGCTTGGCATACATCCCGTAGGAACCTCAGACACTTTGTCTTCAATCAATCAATATACTCTCCTTAATTGTAGGCTGCAATATTCAAATATACTCTGAATTGAAAGTGATTTTGAATTCTTTATTATAGAGCTGCTGCAGATTACCTTAACCGTGACCTCCCATACAAGTTATCACCAGATGATGTTTTTCTCACACTTGGTTGCATACAAGCAATTGAAATTGCAGTAACAGTCTTGGCTGCTATACCTGGTGCCAATGTTTTGCTTCCAAGACCAGGTTTCCCATACTATGAAGCTCGTGCTGCACATTGTTGTCTTGATGTCCGGCATTTTGATCTTCTCCCAGAAAAAGGATGGGAGGTTGATCTTGAAGCTGTTGAAGCTCTGGCAGATGAGAACACGGTTGCAATGGTTATTATAAACCCTGGCAATCCTTGTGGAAGTGTCTACAGCTATCAACACTTGGAAAAGGTGTCATAAACTATATCTCTTCCTTCCTTAAAGAATTGCAAACTCTTGGTTTCTTTTATATATTAAGAAGACTATAATACACGTGATTTATACAGATTGCAGATTGCAGAATCTATTATAGAAAAGTAAATAATTTATTATAAGAAGGTCAATCACAATAACTATGATTGCCTCAATCTTAGCAAATACAATAGGAAACAATAAATACAATAGGAAGAGATGCTATTACAATAGCTGTCCAATATCTTTCCTTTAACACTCCCCCTCAAGTTGGAGTGTGAATGTCGATTGCTCCCAACTTGCGAAAATGGGACTGGAACAGGGGTACAGGCAGTGGCTTGGTGAAAATGTCAGCTACTTGGAATTGTGTTTGCACATGAGCTGTCTTGATTTTGCCATTTTGAATTTTCTTACGAACGGTGTGGCAATCCAATTCGATGTGCTTGGTTCGTTCATGGTAAACTGGATTGGCTGCAATATAGAGTGCAGCTTTGTTGTCACAAAGTAAGGTGGCAGGTTGTTGATGGCTTACTTGTAGATCTTGTAAGAGGTATCGCAACCAAGTAAGTTCATAGGCGGTGGCTGCCATGGATCAGTATTCAGTTTTGGCGGACGACCTTGAAACAGTGACTTGCTTCTTGCTTTTTCATGATATAAGGGACCTGCCAAGAAATATACAATATCCAGTAATTGAGCGCCTTGTAAAAGGGCATCGTGCCCCGTCTACACCGCAATATGCAGTCAAATGCAGTGGCCCATCCGAGGAGAATAACAACCCTTGGCCAGGAGCTCCTTTGAGGTAATGAAGGAGCCTACGTGCTGTGTCAAAATGGTGCTTCTGAGGTTCATGCATAAATTGGCTGAGTGTGTTCACTGCATATGTGATTTCGGGCCTTGTAATGGTAAGATAGATTAATCATCCAATAAGTCTCCGATAACGTGTAGGGTCTTTAAGGGGGTCACTCCCTGTAGGCATAAGAGCAACATTTGCATCCATAGGAATCTTCTCAGGTTTGGCACCAAGCAAACCTGCATCTTCCAAGATATCCAGTGTATACTTTCGCTGGAAAAAAGAAATGCCAGATTTGGACCGTGCAATCTCAACTCCAAGGAAGTATTTTAAAGGGCCGAGATCCTTAATTTTGAAACGGGTGTTGAGGAAATGTTTAAGGTCTCGGATGGTAGCATCATTATTCCCAGTAATTATCATATCATCAACGTATAATAAAATGACGGTGAAAGATTTGCCCTGTGTTTGTGTGAACATTGAATAATCGACTTTGGATTGAAAAAAACCAATGTGTTGTATGGCAGATGAAAACTTACAGAACCAGCTTCGGGATGCCTGTTTCAAACTGTATATGGATTTATGGAGGCGACAGACCGTGTGCTCCCCCTGGCGCCGATACCCTAGCGGTGGAAGCATATAGACTTCTTCATGGAGGTCGCCGTGCAGGAAGGCATTGTGCACATCCATCTGATGTAGGGGCCAATTGCAGACAGCAGCAATAGTAAGGAGACAACAAACAATGATAATCTTAGCAACAAGGGCAAAGGTTTCGGTGTAATCGATGCCCTCACGCTGGGTGTAGCCCTTGGCAACTAAGCGGGCTTTGTATCTTTCAATGGAACCGTCAGACTGGTATTTAACCTTGAAAACCCACTTACAGTCGATCGGACGATGACCAACAGGCAATGAAGTGAAAGACCAGGTGTTGTTCTCCTCCAAAGTTATGATTTCAGAATTCATAGCGGCGACCCATTGAGGGTGATGTCGTGCCTCCTCATAGGAGCTGGGTTCAACCAATTGAGAAATATGTTTAAGGTCTCGGATGGCAGCATCATTATTCCCAGTAATTATCATATCATCAACGTATAATAAAATGACGGTGAAAGATTTGCCCTGTGTTTGTGTGAACATTGAATAATCGACTTTGGATTGAAAAAAAACCAATGTGTTGTATGGCAGATGAAAACTTACAGAACCAGCTTCGGGATGCCTGTTTCAAACTGTATATGGATTTATGGAGGCGACAGACCGTGTGCTCCCCCTGGCACCGATACCCTGGCGGTGGAAGCATATAGATTTCTTCATGGAGGTCGTCGTGCAGGAAGGCATTGTGCACATCCATCTGATGTAGGGGCCAATTGCAGACAGCAGCAATAGTAAGGAGACAACAAACAATGATAATCTTAGCAACAAGGGCAAAGGTTTCGGTGTAATTGATGCCCTCACGCTGGGTGTAGCCCTTGGCAACTAAGCGGGCTTTGTATCTTTCAATGGAACCGTCAGACTGGTATTTAACCTTGAAAACCCACTTACAGTCGATCGGACGATGACCAACAGGCAATGAAGTGAAAGACCAGGTGTTGTTCTCCTCCAAAGTTATGATTTCAGAATTCATAGCGGCGACCCATTGAGGGTGATGTTGTGCCTCCTCATAGGAGCTGGGTTCAACCAATTGAGAAATATGATTGATAAATATACGATGAGGTGCAGAGAAATTGCATTGAGACACATACCGAGTGATGGGGTAATGGGTGCCGGACGTGTCGGAGAAGGGGTCAGCAGAAGCAAGCAGAGTGGCATGATGAGCTTGGTAATCTTTGAAGCGGGTAGGAGGTTTTGTGGGGCGGTTGGATTGGCGAATGGGCGGTGGATGGGCGGCCATGGAAGGGGTAGGGGATTTAAAGGGAAGGTGTGGGATGATGGATGAAGGAGGTGAGGATAGGCCAGTGATGGGTGTGGGTGGGGATATAGAGAAAGGGAATATGTGTTCATGAAAAACCACATCTCGGGAGGAAAAACATTTGTGTCTGATAAGGTCATAAAGACGGTAACCTTTTTGACTGGGGGGTAACTAAAAAACACATATCGACGAGCCTGTGCATCAAACTTGTGTTTAGGAAGAAGATTGGTGGCATAACACAAACAGCCGAATACTCGCAAAACAAAGTAATCGGGAGATTTGTGATGTAATAGCTCAAATGGTGATTTGTGTTTGAGTAAGGGTGTCGGAAGATGGTTTATAAGATAACATGCAGTTTGTAAACTTTCCCCCCAAAAATACAAGGGAATGTTTGCTTGGAAACGTAGTGCCCGACCAACATTTAAGAGATGACAATGTTTTCTCTCGACAATACCATTTTGCTGGGGTGTATATGGACATGAGTGTTAGAAATAAGTGCCTTTGTTTTGAAAGAAAGATTGGAGAGACATAAATTCACTCCTATTATCGACACACAAGGATTTGATAAGAAGGTTGAATTGGGTTTGGACCCAAAAAAAATGATTGAATTACCCCTTGTGTTTCCGATTTAAAATTTAAAAAATGGATCCATGTAAATCGGGTAAAATCATCCACAATTGTTAAGAAATATCGGGCACTAGTATGGGTATGTATTTTGTACGGTCCCCAAATATCACAATGAATTAAATCAAAAGGTGTAGTGGATGATTTTGAAGTAGATGGAGAGAAAAATAAACGAGTTTGTTTTGCTAAAGGGCAAACATCACAAACATGATTTGGATCACAGACAATTTCTGGAATTTTATTTGAAAGTAATTGAATAGGGGCGTTGGATGGGTGGCCGAAACATTGGTGCCAAAGATGGGAGGTGTGGTGGACATAGTGAGCTAGATGTGGATTTTGGGTAGCTGTGAGGTAGTAGAGCCCATTAAATTGCTTGCCCAGGCCAATCGTCCTCCCCGTGGTCACGTCCTGCACAATACAAAACTTATAAAAGAAAATCACAATACACTGCAATCCTCGTGTCAATTTGCTCACAGATAATAAGTTCACATTGAATTGAGGGACATGAAGGACTCCATCATGAGTTATTGTTTCAGATACTTTAATGGACCCAACGTTGTGAATTTCTGCTTTTCCTCCATTGGGTAACCCAACAAAATCATGAGGAGCATTAAGCATGTTATGTGTAGGTGCAAAACATGAAATGTGATCTGACGCTCCACTGTCCATTATCCAGTATATATTTGAATGTGGGTTATGTTGTGATATATTGCAGGTAGGTGTAACAGTACCTGTTGCATTTGCACGTGAAAAATTACCGAATTGGTTGTGCAGGAGAGCAATCAATTGATTATATTATTCGGTGGTGAAAGTTAGACTTTCAGTTGGCTTACTGTCATGCACTAAGGTGGAATCCCTATCAACAGTGTAGGCAATGGGTCTCTTATTCTTTGGCTTAACATTCTTTCTATGTAACTTATGGCCCACAGGAAAATCATTGATATAATAACAATTTTCCACCGTGTGGGTGTCTCCATCACAATAAGAACAATTGAGAAACTTCTTCAGATTAGGACTGTGCTTCCCTTCTCCATGACCAGCACTAGGAGATTTTGTTGCCATTTGATTCCCGGGTCTTGTACCACCTCTAATGTAGCGACTGGTCTGCATAGCATGGGGTCCGATCTGCCGATTTGCCAAATCCATTTGTCGCTCGTGTTGGATGATTAAGCCATGAACACGCCGTGTGTCTGGGATCGGTGACATCATCAGGATCGACCCACGCACTGTTGAGTAAGCTTCATTAAGACCCATTAGAAACTGCATGACTCTCTCCTTTTCTTCTCTTAAGGCTTGTGTTTTAGAACCCTCGCAGGTGCATATGATGGGTTTATGAGAGGAATCTAATTCATCCCATAGAGTCTTGAGTTTAGTATAGTATTTTGAAATCGTGAGGTTCCCTTGTCGATGCTCAGCGATTTCTTAGCGGATTTGGAAAATCCTAGAGTCATTGCTTTGTGAGTATCGATCCTTGAGGTCATTCCATACCATAGATGCATTAGTGCAGTAAAGCACACTACTTGCAATATCAGGATTTAGTGATTGTAAAATCCATGACAACACCATGTCGTTGCATCTCTGCCAAACAACAAATTTGGTATCGGTGCTTGCTGGAGGTGTGATGGTTCTGTCAATGAATCCCAGCTTTTTTTTGGCACTCAAGGCTATACGCATTGAGCGGCTCCATTGACCATAATTGTGTCCTTCAAGAGGCTTGGAAATGAGTACAAGACCTGGTGAGTCTGAACTATGTAGAGTGAGTGAGTCGGGTGTGTTGTCATCCATGTTTATGTTTTGTGTTGGTTGATTTTTGGTGGTGGCGGAAGGTGTGAATAGGTTCACCAATACTGGTGCTCTGATACCATGAAAGAATTGCAAACTCTGTGGTTTCTTGTATATATTAAGAAGGCTGTAATACATATGATTTATACAGATTGCATAATCTATTCTAGAAAAGTAAATAATCTATTAAAAAGGTCAATCATAATAACTATGATTGCCTCAATCTTAGCAAATACAATAAAAAACAATAAATACAATAGGAAGAGATGCTCCAATATCTTTCCGTTAACACTTCCTATCTTTTAATCTGCATTAGCTGGAGCGCGTGGTTATGCAGCTCCCTTGGAGTAATGTTTTTTGATCAATATCAGGTTGCCGAGACAGCAAGAAAGCTTGGGATTATGGTGATTTCTGATGAAGTATATGGCCACTTGACATTTGGGAGTACTCCATTTGTGCCGATGGGAGTCTTTGCGTCAACTGTGCCTGTCCTCACACTTGGATCTATATCGAAGAGATGGATTGTTCCCGGCTGGCGAATGGGCTGGCTTGTCACAAATGATCCCAATGGCATCCTTCAAGATTCTGGGGTTGGCTCCCTGTCTCTCCCTCGAAGTAGATGCATTGAAGTTGTTTTTTTTTTATATTATTCTGTGGGAACTGACTCGTTATCCCATCATGGTTCAAAGCCTTCTGTTCTTTTTAATGATAACATCTATGTCTGCATTAATATGGACTTGTAATCTTGGCTTCTTAACATATGTATTTGTTCTTCCTAGATTGTTGCGTCAATCAAGGACTACCTCAATATCTCTTCGGGTCCTCCGACTTTCATTCAGGTTTGTAATTCACGATACTTTTCCTGAAGAGCATATTGTTGGTTTCCAGCTTAGAATCTCACTGATATAATGAATCCTTGATATGTATTAGGCTGCAGTTCCTCAAATACTTGAAAATACAAAGGATGGTTTCTTTTCGAAAATTAATAACATACTGGGAGAGGCTGCAGACATATGCTATGGAAAAATTCAGGACATCCCTTGCATCATTTGCCCTCATAAACCAGAAGGTTCTATGTTTGTAATGGTGAGCGCATCACATTTCTTTTCCTTTATATGATGAAGAAGATGGTGCTTTAATAATTAAAAACAAAAACCTCTTTTCAGGTAAAATTGAATTTGACTCTGTTGGAAGGCATAGATGATGATGTGGACTTCTGTCTTAAGCTGGCTAAAGAGGAATCAGTCATGGTACTCCCAGGTAATCAATGCCAATGGCACAAAGTTTCTGATGTGGGGTGGGCTATATATTGATGACAAATGTGAGCTTTATAGACTTTACAAGCTTAAAATGTGAACTCTAAATGTGTTCATTCTTGGTGTCCTTGTAGAATTCATGTGATGTTACCTAATAATTTAAGCTTTAATTTGAGTATCACAGTGCACTGATGATTGACAATTCAATCATCGACACTCATCCTGACAACATTGTATTACATCTTGCAGGAATTGCTGTAGGAATGAAGAATTGGCTTCGCATAACCTTCGCCATTGAGCCTTCAGCACTTGAAGTTGGCCTTGAGAGGCTAAAAGTCTTCTGCCAAAGGCATGCCAAGAAGCAGTAAGATTTCATCATTGTATCAAGCAGCGAAGAGAATCAATAGTTGCTCGTTGATTCGCATGCTCCAATGTTAGATTTACTAGCCATTCTGTCAACAAGAACAGGCTGTGGAGATGTACAACTTCTCGTCGGATCTCCAAGGTGTAATTGCCTGTCAGAAAATTATCTCTCGATCTAAATTATAACTTAGATTAGTAAGTCATTGAATTAAATCAAGTCAAATCAGATTTAATAACAATCACAAATAAAATATAACTTATTTTAACTTTTAATGTCTACTTGTTTTTATTATTAAAAAATAAAACATCACTATTTCTTCACATTACAACACATTAAAAATATAATTGAAGATACCGTTCGGATTGAATTATTTTTTTTAATAAATAAATACTAAATAAATGTTTTTTTATTCATTGAATTATCATTTACTATACAACAAATTCATAAATTTAAAAATAAATTTGCTAGAAAATTGCAATAAAAAGTACAAACGCTTTGATATATTTGTAAGCTACTCATCAAAAGAGGTATTCTAATCTAAGGTAATCCAAAGGAAGATTCATAGCAGTCAAGATAATGAAAGACTAACTTTTTTTTTTAATAGCATCATTAATTTGACTGCGATGAACTTTCTCTCTATTTTTGTGCTTCGTTCGATTTGGTCACACGCACAGGAACTCCACAAAACCAAGCCCTATTTTGAGACTACTGGGCTGTAACCTTGGAAAATCCTTTCTAAGAAATGTTCTCTAATGAATTTCTTCTCTATTCTCGGTTAAGTTAGTGTTATATTTCTACAAGGAAAAAAATATAAATTTAATTTTTTAAAAATATATTTATTGAAAAGATAGTTATAAACCCCGAACAAAACTAATCTTACCATTTAAAAAAGGTGTGAAGATACCCGGGTAAAGACTAAAAAAAACCCATGTCTATTTTTGTGGGTGGATTTAAAATGGTTGATTCAAAACTTGATTTTCATATAATTTTTTAAAAAATTAAACAAAAATTGACTTAAATAAAACTTGATTGGACTATTTTTTTCACAGTAACATTGATATAACTTTTTCTTATCTTGAAACGGCACCATTTTACTTGATCGGGATTAATTCGGTCAATTTGCAACTAGAACCTTGAATCGGGTCACAGGTTAAGACGTGTTTAATAAGTTTACTTCATAGGCTAATTTGAATCTTTTTATATATATATATATATAAATGATGCTTTATACTAGAAAACACTAATGGCGTAGCAGGTGTAACCTCGTTTTCAAACCTGGGCTTTGGTGGGATTTTAAACAACATTGATAGATCCGCCAATAGGAGCCTAAAGTAAGTACAGTTTTCTTAATTGTTTTTAGTTGTAACTTAGTCCCTATAGTTTTTAAGATTTACCGTAGACTTCTGTTCAATTTCACGTTTTTGTTTTTTCAACTTCTTTTTATTTTTTATGAAATAGAAAGAAAATGAAAAAAAGGGAGCACTAAATTTGAGGATGGAACTGATCACGATCAAGGCTAGTCAGAGGGTGATGTAGTGATTTTTGATCCCATAAGGATTACTCAATGAGTTTTAACAAATTACAGGGACTAAGTTGACACTAAAAACATGTTTGGCATTGCCTTTTAAACACCTTTTGAAAAAAAAATGATTTTTTTAAAATTAAATTTTATATTTTTTTAAAGTATTAATATTACAAATAATTTTTTTTAAAATATTATTTTAAAATAAAAAATACTTTTAAAAATAATTATCATCATGTTATCGCGGTAGCTAATTGCATGAAATTACATGATATGGTATGATTTAATTAAATTAGAGCAAGCCTGTTTAATTTTTTTTCATAATATTATTGTTTTGATATTTTTTTAAAAGAATATATTAATCTAAATTAACCCACCTCAGTCGTAATCAAAATCTGGCGTCGAAATAACCCGAGTGAAGAGTAGATGTGTCTGTTAGCATTGCAATCGTAGCATAATTTGTATTAGAAGAAAATGGAAAAAAAGGAGCACTAGATTTGAGGATGAGACTGGTGACTGATCAAGGCTAGTCAAAGGGTTATGTAATAATGTTTTGTTCCGCAAGGATTACTCGATTTTTTTTTGACAAAAAATTACAAACGTGACAAAACTCTCTTTTATAATGAAGCTTGTGCTGGCTATGCATCAAACAGGAGCAGCGACAAGAAGAACCAGCCACAGCTTCTCCACTGCAAACGCAGATACCATCGTGAGACATGGAGAACGGAACAAAGAAATGGGGTTTTCAGGCAAAGAAAGGCATGAACTCAACAGCATCAATCTCAGTTCGTGGAGTTATTAACCGCTTAGCTGAAAATCTGAACAAAGAAGACAAAAGAGAAGTTATACCACTAGCTCATGGTGACCCTTCTGCCTTCCCTTGCTTCAGGACTACACCTGTGGCTGATGAGGCTATTTTTGATGCTGTACGATCTGCTAAGAACAATCATTATGCTCCAACTGTGGGCCTCCTTCCTGCTAGGAGGTATCTACTTTGAATGATTTTGTGTGTGTAGATTTTTATGCTCCCTGTCTTTAAAATTTCTCCGTGTTGATAATTTCCACTGAAGCAGTTTTGATTTGTGGTTTATGTTAAATTTGCATCAATTTTTTGGCGATGAAGTTTTATTGAGCTTAACAAGCTCTAACATGAAGCGATTAAGCTTGGCATACATCCCGTAGGAACCTCATACACTGTGTCTTCAATCAATCAATATACTCTCCTTAATTGTAGGCTGCAATATTCAAATATACTCTGAATTGAAAGTGATTTTGAATTCTTTATCATAGAGCTGCTGCAGATTACCTTAACCGTGACCTCCCATACAAGTTATCACCAGATGATGTTTTTCTCACACTTGGTTGCAAACAAGCAATTGAAATTGCAGTAACAGTCTTGGCTGCTATACCTGGTGCCAATGTTTTGCTTCCAAGACCAGGTTTCCCATGCTATGAAGCTCGTGCTGCACATAGTTGCCTTGATGTCCGGCATTTTGATCTTCTCCCAGAAAAAGGATGGGAGGTTGATCTTGAAGCTGTTGAAGCTCTGGCAGATGAGAACACGGTTGCAATGGTTATTATAAACCCTGGCAATCCTTGTGGAAGTGTCTACAGCTATCAACACTTGGAAAAGGTGTCATAAACTATATCTCTTCCTTCCTATCTTTTAATCTGCATTAGCTGGAGCGCGTGGTAATGCAGCTCCCTTGGAGTAATGTTTTTTGATCAATATCAGGTTGCCGAGACAGCAAGAAAGCTTGGGATTATGGTGATTTCTGATGAAGTATATGGCCACTTGACATTTGGGAGTGCTCCATTTGTGCCGATGGGAGTCTTTGCGTCAACTGTGCCTGTCCTTACACTTGGATCTATATCGAAGAGATGGATTGTTCCCGGCTGGCGAATGGGCTGGCTTGTCACAAATGATCCCAATGGCATCCTTCAAGATTCTGGGGTTGGCTCCCTGTCTCTCCCTCGAAGTAGATGCATTGAAGTTGTTTTTTTTTTATATTATTCTGTGGGAACTGACTCGTTATCCCATCATGGTTCAAAGCCTTCTGTTCTTTTTAATGATAACATCTATGTCTGCATTAATATGGACTTGTAATCTTGGCTTCTTAACATATGTATTTGTTCTTCCTAGATTGTTGCGTCAATCAAGGACTACCTCAATATCTCTTCGGGTCCTCCGACTTTCATTCAGGTTTGTAATTCACGATACTTTTCCTGAAGAGCATATTGTTGGTTTCCAGCTTAGAATCTCACTGATATAATGAATCCTTGACATGTATTAGGCTGCAGTTCCTCAAATCATTGAAAATACAAAGGATGGTTTCTTTTCGAAAATTAATAACATACTGGGAGAGGCTGCAGGCATATGCTATGGAAAAATACAGGACATACCTTGCATCATTTGCCCTCATAAACCAGAAGGTTCTATGTTTGTAATGGTGAGCGCATCACATTTCTTTTCCTTTATATGATGAAGAAGATGGTGCTTTAATAATAAAAAACATTTTCAGGTAAAATTGAATTTGACTCTGCTGGAAGGCATCGATGATGATGTGGACTTCTGTCTTAAGCTGGCTAAAGAGGAATCAGTCATGGTACTCCCAGGTAATCAATGCCGATGGCACAAAGTTTCTGATGTGGGGTGGGCTATATTGATGACAAATGTGAGCTTTGTAGACTTTACAAGCTTAAAATGTGAACTCTAAATGTGTTCATTCTTGGTGTCCTTGTAGAATTCACGTCATCTTATCTAATAATTTAAGCTTTAATTCGAGTATCACAGTGCACTGATGATTGATCAAGGCAATCATCGACACTCATCCTGACAACATTGTATTACATCTTGCAGGAATTGCTGTAGGAATGAAGAATTGGCTTCGCATAACCTTCGCCATTGAGCCTTCAGCACTTGAAGTTGGCTTTGAGAGGCTAAAAGTCTTCTGCCAAAGGCATGCCAAGCAGTAAGATTTCATCAAAGTATCAAGCAGCGAAGAGAATCAATAGTTGCTCGTTGATTCTCATGCTCCAATGTTAGATTTACTAGCCATTCTGTCAACAATAAGAGGTTGTGGAGATGTACAACTTCTCGTTGGATCTCCAAGGTGCAATTGCTTATCATCAAAAAAGTTTTCTCGTAAACTCTACGTATCAAGCAGTGAAGAGAATCAATAGTTGCTCGTTGATTCTCATGCTCCAACGTTGGATTTACTAGCAAGAACAGGCTGTGGAGATGTACAACTTCTCGTCGGATCTCCGAGGTGTAATTGCCTGTCAGAAAATTATGTCTCTTAAACTCTACTGTGAAGTGATTTTCGTGCCTCAAAAAACCTTTTGACATT
>Ga0325405_1003617_pt1 | contig 15857 bp, 7 predicted proteins | sample PopdelMetagenome_21_FD_205663 | JGI IMG/M metagenome (GOLD analysis project Ga0325405, IMG submission 205663) | Populus deltoides microbial communities from Bellville, Georgia, United States - Xylem-Control-R2 | ecosystem: Host-associated > Plants > Phyllosphere > Stem > Wood/Secondary xylem...
TTTTTTTTTTGTTAATGTTTGCAGATTTTGAGTTTTGATGGAGAGTTTTAATGGGTGAAGCACTTAGATTGCATTGGCATTAACTATTTAAGAACTTAGGAGTGGAAGAAATGCTATTGAAAAATTAGACATGGCCTTCTCGAAAAAAAGAAGAAAAAAACACACTTCAAGACAATAGCTCTCCCCTATTGTACAAGGGAGAAATAGCTACAAGCATTGACTTTGACAAAACATGTGTTGTGCACATGATGTACAGTTATATTTTAACTAAGCTACCATTGTTTAAAAGAAATATTTTTTAAGGATTAATGAAAAAGAATTAAAAAAAATTAATGCTTGGAATGAAGAATTTTAAAAATAACTATATTTCCATAGCTTTACTCTAATTTATAGTAAAAGTCTTTCTTTTATGTCAGTATTTTACACTTAACAAGCATAAGTTGTTATATTACTCATGGACACAAAAAATTGGAAAATAAAAGGCGAAAAATAAAATAATTTAAGATAGTTTAATTAATTTTTATATTCCATTAAATTAACTAAAATATTATTTGAATTAACCAGCTATCCTCGTTCTCACTCTCCTTGGCCTCTCCTACAACCATTTTTCAACCGTTTCTAATCAAATTAATCTCTCTTTATATTCAAGAAAATAAAAGCAAATAAACCATAAATAACATCTTCTACCTCCATAATCAATTACTCATGTCATCACAATAATCATACAACACCACAAACAAAATAGATCAAACATTTTTACTACCACCTCAACCACCACTAACACGCATAGAGTTTGAATATTTAGCTCATTTATTTCTTCTCCATGAACAAGATCCAGCACCATCACCATCTAATCATTTTTATTTTCTTGATTTTATTTTGAATGTTTCAGTTATCTATTTGATTAATCTAGGTTTTGAATGGCAACCGGTGATGGTTTTCATGGATATAAAAATTGGAGTTGAGAGTTATATATATATAATGTTTCTTCACGAATCATAGGAAGATATGCGTTAATCAAAACGAATCCTGATAATTATCTAAAGGAAAGCACGGAGAATAGTAGGAATCATGAAGTCGAAGTGTACTATTTTCATTGGGTTGATTAAATACAAGTTGAAGATGATGGCAAAGTTTTTGTTTAATCTTTACAATATTCAAATGTATTGATTTATCCTTATTTAATCTTTAGAATTTGACTTTGTCATAATATCATCAATATACATTTATATGTTATATATAATCATATTGTATGCTGCTATCGGACATAAAAATTAGACCTATAAAATTAAAGGGAAATTATAGAAAATGAAGTTGCCACCTAGATTTAAGATTTAAGTAAACTAAAAATTATAAAATATACATTGGTTTTAGAGATCTAAATAAGAGGTTTGTTATCTTTAAGAGAAGATTGGTATTGCCCTTACCATATTCTTTCAACTAAATGGTTATCATATTCTTAAATTTATTTTACACATGTCATTAATTGTCTAAATTATTTTCTAAACTTGTTTGCAAGTCATTTATTATTATTGGGTGTTCATCAAGTTAGCATCTGGCCATGAGTCAAGAGTCTCACAAATCGATGATTTTTTTGTTTTCTTTTATTTTTGGTTAAAAAACAGCATGCTAAACCTACAAGGTACCTAAAACTAGGACACATTAACCTAACTATTAAAATCCAAGTTTAAACAAAGCATATCGTCAGCTTGATGAAAAATAGTCGACACTTTTTTTAACATGTTTTACAATTAAAAATATCATGTTATGCTTACATTGATCTCTAAAAACTAGGAGACTCACTGACCTAATAGTTTAAAAACTAAGCTTTGAACAAAATATGATGCAAACTTGATGAAAACTTGTCGATGAAATTTTTATTCTGGTTTAAACCTAAGTACTTGTTGATCTAATAGTTTAAAAACTAAGCTTTGATCACAATATGATGCAAACTTGATGAAAACTCGTCGAAAAAATTTTTATTCTTGTTTAAAAACTAAGTACTCGTTGGCCTAATAGTTTAAAAACTAAGCTTTGATCAAAATATGATGCAAACTTGATGAAAACTCGTCGAAGAAATTTTTATTCTTGTTTAAAAACTAAGTATTCACACACACGCACACATACCTAAATAGGTGATATAAGAGTTTTACAAAATGATAACAACGCTAATGTGAAGCCAACTAAAATAAAATATAAAATGAATGGGTGAGAAGTTATGAATTTCCAAAAAAGAGTTTTTTCACACACATACGTACATAAAACGTGACAACATATTTTTACAAAATGAAGTTAATGTTATTTTGAAGCCATTAAAAATCAAATCATATCAAAATTAAATTAAATTAAAATGCATGAATAAATAGGTCCATGCATGAATTACACATGTTCATGTTTTTTAATGTGATTAGTAAACTTGCTTGCAAAACTTTTAGGAAAAAAAAGGAAGAGATAAAGGGCTTACATTAGCTGTTCCAGATGAGAAATGGGTGGTTGGGTTGCTACATATGATGCTAGTGGAGGGTGAAGAGATAAAGGGCTTACATTAGTTGTTGATGACAGCTCCTACACATCTTAATTGATGTTGCCTCAGCTCCTCTAGTTGGCTATAACAAGTAACATCAACAACACCAGATGACATAGCAGTCTATAATAGCAAAAAATAGTGGATGAAAAAACAACAGCAGCATTAATGATCACCAGGTTGTCCTCATCCATCAACAACAGCAGCATTAATGATATCTCCTCCTGCAACCCATAAAAACCACTATAATGATATAAAACCTCCACAATAGACCTGTAGCAGTCTATAATAGCAAAAAATAGTGGATGAAAAAACCAGTAATGAAGGAGAAAAAAACAAATTTGAAAGAGAAGGAAAAAACCAAGAGAATCGAAACTTTGCTTGTGGATTTTTTTTGTTTTTATAGGTGACGGTGAAGTTCACCGCTAGTATAGAAAGAAAATGGAGGTAATGCAACTCCAGATCCATGAGGTCTCAGCCTTCCATGAACGACAGGGTGTGAACCCACACACCTCCAATAGCGATGGCGCGTCAAACCCACACGCCGCTACTGTTTCTTCGTTTCTAGTATCGTGTAGCCCCTCCAAGCTATCCTCAACCTTCGGAAGGTCCATTTTGGGATTTAGATGGTTTTTTATGTCTTTTTATTATGATTTGTGATTAATTACAATGTTGTATAAATATTTGTAATTGTATGGGTGTGTTTGTAGGTTAATCAATATAAAAGATGGGTATGTGTGTTTGTATTTTCTTAGATGTTTTTGAATGTTTAAAACCAAAAATAAAAAAAATTAAATGTTTTAATTGCATACGACCAAGTCTATTAAAAATACAGAAGGAAAATCATATATTTTTTCTTAAAAAATAAAATACATGATATGTTTTATTTAATTTTTAGTATGCATTTTGGATTTAATAATCGGTTTATTGAATCCATGAAAATTTGGCCAATATTCCAATAATCACTAAAAATTCAATTCATGAGTATTAATGGTTAATATTTTGGTATAAATGTTGAACCTCCAATTAAGGCTGGTATTTAAATATTAGAAATTGACTAGAAAATTCTTTGAGTTATTTTAAATATTCATCAATTTTAATTGGGATAATTTTTCACCATAATATATAAATTACAGAAAACTTTTTTCATAAGAATTTATTTGGGTACACAAGCCCATAATAAAATCTTAATACCAGATTTATTGACACGAATAAATCTCAATCGTAAGCCATAGATAGATCACCGGTTAGAAAACCATCAAAACCTTTAAATCACATGTAGACCACACAATACAACTTATCTCAAGTCGAGTGTGCTAGAAGTGTTAATACCTTCCTTAATTACAACCAGCTCTTACCCTTAAAATCTTTGATTAAAAGCAATACACATTGTTTTGCATCAAGACAAGCCCTTATTGAATCATCTTGAATTTAGGACTTACGAGTGACACAATGGTCGTCACCCAGGAAATTTCTATTATAGAGTTTGGGAAAGAATTAAAATTCTTGTTCATCATGTAAGCGTTATAACCATGTGTCACTCCTTAAACGGTGAGTTCATCATATAAAAACATGCTTATACATTTAACATGCATGTATTGTTGCGATGTCGTGGTCATACAAATTAATTACTCTAGCTTAAATAAACAAGATGGTATAGAGCAAGCAAGAGGTCGATCCTATGAGGAAGGTTTAGTTCAAATTTTTATGCTAGATGATATGAAATTGGAGGGGTGTTTAAGGTTATCTAGGTTATGATATGGTAAACAGAATAAAACAATCAAGCTAAATTAAATAAATAAATAAATTATTAAGAGAAAAAACCTTGGTCTCAAGTAAACGTCCATCTATGAAAATAAAAATTGATCATTGAAATAAAACGTCAATTTATATTTTAAATATTTATCTTTTCTTAACATTACTTAGTTAACTGATTCATAGTGTAACTAACCCTAACTATGACATAGCCACAATGTCCGCACTAGTAATTCAATTTATTGGCAGCCTTAAGAACTAGATAAGATAATTAATCTAAACAACATCACTATCTGCGGTTTATGTTTGAGTTGATCGAATATTTTTCTTAAGATTAATAACATAAATCTGCCACAATTATTAAATTCAGTTTCTTCATAAGTTTATATATCACAACTCCGGTTTTGGTAGCAAACTTAGCAATAGATTGGTTAGAATAATAACTTAGAGTTCGCTCTAGCAATCAAACTAAACAATCATTGGAAAAAAGCAAAGAAAAATGAACATACTCATCATATAAACTGAAGAGAAAAGGTAAAATAAATCTCACAGTTCATGAAATCCAAAGGTTTTTGTGTCCTTGCAACTAAGAAAAAGAATTTAGCCTTGCATGTTTATTGAGAAACTAATCAAGAGAAAAGTTGAATACATGATTTCGGGTATAGGATAAAAGGATGGAGTTTTTCTTCTCTTCTAGCCGCCCTCTCCTTCCTTTCTCTCTTTTTTTTTATTTGATAGCCAACCCTAATCCTACTTCCTTAAAAATATAGTCCTTTCATAAGTAGACGATTTACATTTAAGTAATGCAATCACTATTTTTCTAAAAAAAAGAATAAATAGTGTTGCATAAAATCTTCAAGCTTTAACTTTGGACTAATAGGAGTTAAATTGCCCAAATAGAAACTTGGATGTCAATTTGGATGCTTGGAAAATAAATTGGACTTATTTCTTCACAAAACCTGTTTGCTGGCAAAATCTATCAGTTGTCTTAGAAAAATTATGTCTCTCTCATATGAGCTTCTTTTCTACTAAAATTTGGTAGGATGATAGGTCTTCGAGTCAGGAATCCAAAAAAATTGAGTTTTCATCAAATGGACTTCTCTTACTCAAGATATTCAAGTCGGAATGACCGAAGGTCAACATTGGTAGAATTCAAGATTTGTCTCAGAAATAGCTGCGATTTCCATGCTATTTCTCTTTTTATTTTTCTTGCCATATATGTATAGAAAGGTATGGATGTTATCTTTCTAATACCACTAAAATCACTTCATTTGGACCTCTAGAGCTCAAGCTCCACACAAAACATCGATTAGATGTCAAATCTGCCAAAGTTCAACATGGGTTGGAACATGATATGAACTATCTCTAATTTACTTATTTTTTAATCTTACATTCAAAAGTACCTTCAAAACTTAAAAGAAAGAATATCAAGGCATTTTATATATAAAACATAGGCAAAATACTATGCAAATATGGATAAGACTATCAAATAATATGGTTGCATCATGTATCCTTACATGTATATATCCTTAGCCAAGTTGAAACGTTGGTCCCCCACCTAAGGTCTACTACACTTGACTAAGAGAAAAGATGGAAAACAAAAAGAGGCTTCTATAGAGGCTCATTATCAAAAGAAAATTGAGAGCATCAAATGTGAAGTAGCTAGACTCACAAATCTACTTGAACAAGCACTCAGTTTCAAGAATGGAAAGGTAACATTTACACAGCCTTCCGTGGAAGCACTTTCAACCCATGTCCCTCACACATCTTAGAGCTTAGGGGCAAACTTAGTAACTGGGCAGCATTTTGTCCATTTTCCCTCCATCCAGTCAACTTAAGCTCAAGTCGCCATTGATCTAATAGTAGAAGGATGTTTTGATGATAGGTCTACTAGTCTCATGGACCATGATAAATGGGTTGCTCTAGAAGAGAGATTGAGAGTGGTTGAAAGGAATAATCTAACTAACCCTGTATTAGCAGCTGAAGTTTGTTTGGTTCCAAAAAATTATGGTTCTGAGAGAGTTCAGAGTGTCAAACTTCATCAAGTACACCAAGCTCAAATGCCCGAACACCTATCTCCTATCAGATTACATCAAGATGGCTAAAGTGATCCATAACGATAAAATGCTAATCTATTTCTTTCAAGATAGTCTCACATGGTTTACATTGAGTTGGTATATGAGACTGAATAATACCAAGATTAATAAATTGAAGGATTTGGTAGACGCCTTTTTGAAGCAGTTAAATTCAATATGGAAATTACTCTAGACATAACCAGCCTGATGGTCATAGAGAAGGGAAACTAATAGTCTGTGAGAACATATGTGCAAAGATGGCTAGATAAGGCAACACATGTCTAACCTCCACTAATAGAAACAAAAATGGTGATGTTGTTCGCCAACACCTTCCAATTCCCTTATTATGAGCATTTGATAGGAAGCTCGGCTCAACATTTTTATGAAGTCGTGAGGATTGCCGAAAGAATTGAACAAGCTATCAAAATGAAAAAAAAAAATAGAGGTCCTATCATGGATTCCAAAACAATAACGAGAGATGAATAAGAAAATGGCTTCCAGGTAGGAAACCTTAGTTGTGTGGTCTAGTCATGTCTCGCTGTAGCATCAACTACTCAAATGTCTTTGTTAAAAATTGACATATATCTGCCACTCAAGTTTGTTTACCAGCATCTATTAGATTCCAGACTTATTGCCCCAACTCCATCAAATCTCATGCAACCACCATTTTCTAGGTGGTATAATCCAGATAAGAGAAGTGAATACCATGGTACAGTTATGGGCCATTCAATTGAAAATTGCAAAAATTTCAAGTATCAAATTCGGAAGATGTTGAGTAAGACACGGGTTGAGTTTGTGAAGGAAAATGTCATCGACTATATTGTTACTAGATCATCACAAGTATAAGAAAATCAATAAGCGATGACAAGACATAGATGATTGCTGGAGAAGTTGATTAGGGTGTTATATTGTCAACGATTTTATCATGGAATTTTGTTATTCAACACTTTTGTTTTAGGATCACACCTCATTCTTTTAATGAAATGTGTTTTTTCCTTGCCTCTTTGTTGTTCTAAAATCAAGAAATGTTTAGCATTTTATTTTAACAAAATATTTTGATCAAACTCCAACATGCAAAATTAAGGTCGGTCTATCCTGAAATATTAAAAGTGTTTTGATTGCAGAAATGACTCAATATTTGTTAAAATGCATGATAAACAATGTGAGGTAACCAAACAAATTTTGAGCTCACATACAAAATTGAACCACACATTATGGAGCTAAGTTTTAGCGATATACATAATGACATGTAGTGGATTCGGTAGTTATGGACTCATGAATCATGGTTTTTTACAAGTCCAAATTATTACACTAAATAAGGTCAAAATTTATCGGTTTTAGCCAACCTTACTTGAAATGAAAAAAGCCCATGTTTGTTTATTCCCTTCATTATTCTTAAAATATATATCCCTTGCAAACCCAAATTTAAGCCTAATGGAGTCTTTCTTTAGAAAAGAAACCTTGACATGGATTACACCCCACACTGGGGGTAAGTGAGGATTTTTTTTTTAGTGGAAAGATGGAGACAAAGTTAGAATCAATGGTAAAAGAGAATGCTAAGAATGGAAGCCCAATGACTGAGAAAGGGCTAAAAGTAAAAAAGCCCTAGATTGGGGGGCATCCAAGAAAACTTTGAGGAAGGTTGTGAGAAAGCCAGAAGTAGACTGCACTTAAAGGCAAGTCAAGGTTAAAAGTAAAAAATGCCTATCAAATCTAGGAGGGGCAAAAGAGTTTTTTAAATTGAGGAAAGGCACAACAAATGCCAATAGTCGATGTCGAGGGCAAGTTAAAAAAAAGATATTTAACTATACATATGTCTTTTGGTATCTATGATAAAGCCTCTGGTGTCTTCAAATGATTGGTTATCCATCAAAGAAAATGTTGAATTTGCTTTATAGCCTCTATTATGAGAATATTGATGTTTTAGGTGAACATATAATATGTGGCATGATTATATGTCATTCTTTTACAAAGTTAGTGAAATAGAAACAAAGAAATGACAAGGTTAATGATTGGTAGAGAACCTTGACCTTTCTTTCAAATTGAAATTTGAGGTAAAGGAATAGTAGGAGATAAATGATAGGCAATGAGTTTTAGTATTCTCTTTAAGTTTGAGATTAACAATAAAAGGAGTGACATTTATATGCCAATGTTTGACCTTGATTGATAACATTGAAAGTTTTTGATTAATCAAAAATCTTGATAAGAGTGAGCATGGTTATATGTCACTATGAAGGAGCTGTCCAGTTTTAGGAAACAAGATTTATTGGTAAAATATTTGGCATCTCACTTTCTTCTACAAAGACAACAAGAGAAAGAGAGTTAATGAATAGTTTATGGTGATCCTAGATTTTTAAAACCCTCGAACACTTTTCAGCCTATGAATTTTTTTTTTTATTTTTTGTCATTAACCATAGCCTGCATTATATGTTTTTAAAACCCTTTTTAATCAAGTAAGCGATCTGAACTGATAAATGACGCTCTCAAAACTTGAAAAGCTTTTCTATAAGGGTTATGGCTTCACGAACTATGCATGCTGATAAAGTCCTAAAAATGAGACAAATTTTCAATAGAACCTTTGAGTCTTTACTCAAACCTCCTACTGTTGAAATCCATGAAAGGTCATCTCATCATATACCATCAAATAACATACGCAAAATCAGAGATTAGAATTAACACAAGGAACCATAGAAAAAACTATTTTAATCTTATAATTGGTCAATTTCTGTTTTTAAAATACAAGAAGATCAAAGGATTACATGTATTGAATATCATGTGTTGGGTCTTTGACTAAAGAAGCTTAATTTTCAAAATACTTTCAAAAAACTGACATCTCTCTAATTTCATTTCAATAATTAGACTTGAGCAGACATGATCTTTAAAATGTGCGAGTTGATTCCATAACAAGAAAGATTTTCAAACAAAAAAGAATATTGGTCGAGTTTGCAAAGTCTTCAACAGAAATGGCATTAACACTTCTTGATCATCCTTGTAAAGTTTAGTAGATGAAGGCAATACAGTGGACCCTAGAAGGGAAAACAAGCACATTCAAATCAATCGAGGGCAATGTTGCTGAAAGACAACCAATGATTGAATGAACACCAGTAGCAGTTGAGATAACGCTACACTCAAGGGGCATCTTCATGTCTGAAATCTTGGTTTGCCCTCTAAAGTTAGTTATGACACCTGAAAGATGTGATCGTATAGGTGCATTTAGATAAATACACACCACAAGACTGACTGTGGGGCAATCTGCTTTGAAACTCATTGATTCAAGTTGCATCTCACCACATGAATATGGGTGATAAAAAGGAATCTCATTGATGATGACAATACGTTTCATTTCATGATTTGGTTAGATGGGCTGAGAGGAATTCATTGAGAAAGATATTGAATGTATAACAATGAGTCTTTGTTGCTTGTCTAAATGACTTAACAGTTCCATGAAGGTTGATGATAACATATGCTTAAAAAGTATGGTTCAACTAAAGGCAACTTCATGTCTGATTGATAATCTAAAATGAAATCGATACTAGATGATTGTTGGTAGACTACACACAAATGATCAGGGTGTAGTTTTGGGAGAATTCAAAAAGTTAATGATTTGTTAAACTCCTTTATCAATCAAGTAACACCACACTTGGAGGCATGATCAGATTTGATAAACAATGAGAGAAGTAATAGTCGCAGACAGCCTAGGATGGGCATTTTATTTACATTTGAGTGGAGGACTAGCATAAGGTAGACTTGAATGAGTCGATGCATTAGAAGAACTAAGAAGGCTTTAGATAACAAATAAAAGCACCCTATGGCGACAAAGCATGAAAGAGAGGGGGGCCTATATTTCAAACTAGATAAGGATGTATGCATGTCATTTAATCCTAAAGCATTGCATAAATGTTTTTAAATTTTATAGGAAAAATCCTCAATGAAATCCAACAAGATTTTGATGAATATGAGTGAACAAAGAAAGAATCATTGAGGTAATGATAACAAAGAATTATAGTTTTGATCCTAGAATGAGAGGAAGGTGAGATAAACTCTACCATTAGAAAATTCTCAAGAAAATAAGAAGATCAATCTTGTCATCATGAGAGTCTTCAAGTCAACCCTGCAATCAGGAAGTACCAAGTTTCCAAACTTTGTTATTAGGAAATATCAAGTCAACTCTACAATCAAGAAGCACCAAGTTTTCAACCCTGTCATCAGGAATCCAGTTAAATCCAGTAATCAGGAAGGACATATATCAATCCTGTAATCAAGAATCACTAGGAAAGTTCAAGAAGAACTTGATCAAACCCTATCATCAAGAAGAAAGAAAAGGAAGAACCCTACCATCAGGAATCCTAGTTTTTAAACACTGTAATCAAGAAGAAAAGTGAAAAGAACCTTACTATTAAGAAATTCTCAAGAAAAGAAGAAAGTTCAAACCTTGTCATTAGAAAAAACAAGAAAAGCCTACCATCAAGAATTTGAGTTTTGGGAACCCTGCCATCAGGAATCTCAATTTTGAACTTTACAATCAAAATGTTTTGGATTCAATCAAAATGATTAAATACACCCTTAGAAAGTTCTAGTTGAAAAGGATCACTGAGATTTAGGATTTTAGGTCAACTAAGCTGAAAATGAAGACAATTATGTAGGAGAATAGTTATGAGAATACGGTTATCCTAGGAGCTAAAGACAAAGACCAAGGTTCTGGTTAAAAGGGGTCTTTAGATTAAGATTTCAAGTTAACTTAACCAAAAGGACATTGTGGTTCTAGTTAAAGGGGATCGCGAGATGAGATCTCAAGTTAACTAAGTTGAACACAAAGATTGAGGTTCTGGTTAAAAGGAATCTCTAGATTGAGATTTCAGGTTAACCCAACCAAAGGCAAGTTTTTGGTTCTGGTTAAAGGAGATCACTAGATTGGGATCTGAGGTTAGCCAAACTATTTTTCATATTTGGGTTCTAGTTAAACGGAATCGCCGGATTGGGATTTCAGGTTAACTATGTTGTAGACAAAGATTTTGATTCTAATTAAAGGGAATCACCAAATTAGGATTTCAGGTTAACCAAGCTAAAGACAAGGATTTTGGTTATGGTTAAAGGGGATCGCAAGATTAAGGTTTTAGGTTGACTAAGCTAAAGACAAAGATTTTTTTATTTTAGTTAAAGGAAATTGTTAGAATGGGATTTCAAGTTAGTCGAGCCATTATTCAAATTTAAGTTCTGGTTAAAGTGGATCACCAGATTAGGATCCCAAATTATACAAATTGTTTTTCAGATTTGTGTTCTAGTTAAAAGAAATTGTCAGATTGGGATTCTAAGCGAGTTGAGCCGCTGTTCAGATTTCTGTTCTAATTAAAGAAAATTACCAAATTGAGATTTCAGGTTAGTTGAGTCGTTGTTCAGTTTGAGTTCGGTTAAAGAGGATTGCCAGATTGGGATTTCAGGTTTGCCAAATTGTTTTTTAAATTTTTATTTTTGGTTAAAAGGAATCGCCAGATTGGAATTTCAAGATAACCGAGACGTACACATTTTGATCATAGTTATAATTGAAAAGGATTGCTATAAAAACAGAGTTTTAGGTTATCGAACTAGAATCTTTGAGGAGATTAGTTTTGGAAGAACAGTTCGTTTGTCTTTACAATACTTACGGAGAAAAGACTTGTTTTAAATGTGCAAGTTGCCCATGAAAATAGACTTGTTTTTTTAATTTTAAATGATCAAGTCGCTCGTGAAAATAGACCATTTTCTAAAAGTGTAGTTCGCCCATGAAAATAGACAAATTTCAGAGAAGCACGGACGCTTGCTAAAGTTCTTTTTGAAATTAGAAAATAAAGTTCGCTCATGAAATTAGACCAGTATTTAAATTTCAAAATGGGCAAATCGCCCATGAGAATATACCAATTTAAGGAGATTAGTTTATCAAACTAGAAGCTTTGAGGAGAGTAGTTTTAGAAGAACAGTTTGTTTGTCTTTACAATACTTACGGAGGAAAGACTTGTTTTAAATGAGCAAGTCGTCCATGAAAATAGATTAGTTTTTTAATTTTAAATGAGCAAGTCGCTCATGAAAATAGACCAGTTTCTGAAAGTGTAGGTCGCCCATGAAAATAGACAAATTTTAGGTAAGCATGGATGCTTGCTGAAGTTCTTTTTAAAATTAGAAAAGGGAAGTCGCCTATGAAATTAGACCAGTTTTTGAATTTCAAAATGGGCAAATCACCCGTGAAAATATATCAATTTAAAGATAGCATGGATGCTTGCTGAAGTTCTTTTTGAAATTTGAAAAAATGGCAGGTCGCCTGTGAAAATAAGTCAATCTTTGAATTTCAAAAAGGGCAGGTCGCCTGTGAAAATAAACTGGTTTATTGAATTTCAAAAGTGGGGCATGTCACCCATGATAATGAGACCATTTTCTTCTTTGGATAGGTGGATCACCTAACAAGTCAAGCAGACATTGTTTCTTTACAAGCTTATTATGCAAAATCTTGATGAGATTTTGCTTCGTAAGCGTTGTAAAGAGAGAGCATTTGTTGCTACCTAGTTTTTTACTATATTTTTAAAAATAAAATAAAATAAAAGGAAGGGATAAAGGGCTTACCTTAGCTAGTTCCAAATGAGAAATGAGTGGTTAGGTTGCTATATGTGATGCTAGTGGTAGAGGATGAATTTTCTCTATCTTGGGCATATCACTCTATTCATGGGATTTTTTTGTTTCTCTTTAAGTTAGCTTTTTTTTTCTCTTTCTTTTTCTTTTTATACCCTTATTCTTCCCTGTACAGTTTTCTAATTCAAACTAAACCCATTTTTGGCCTAAAAACTCATTTTTCCTTCTCTCCCCTTTTTGGGTTTTCTTGTTTATCTCTTCTCTTTCTTTTTCTTCATCTCTTCTCTTTCTTTATCCCTTACTACTCTTTGTTAGTATTGTTGCTACCCAAAATTTTACCAATTTTTTAAAAAGGTTTTCTAAAAAAACCCAAAAATAGCAAAAGACAACAAAAACCAAAAAAAAATATATTTTTGATGTCTTTGTGTCACTAGCTGCGTCTTTTACTACGTGTTCAGTTCTTAATACACCTTTTAAGTCAACATTAAAGTTGCTCTTTTTCAAAAAAAATCAAAATACAAAAAATAAAAAAAATAAAAATTTACGAAGGAACCAAATATGAAAAGAAAGAAGTTAAGGGATCAAATTGATTTTTGGGTTGTTTGATCTCCAAACAAACTTGGTGACCAAGCAATTGAAGATAACAAACTCTTTTACCTATAAATATGTTGTTATACCACACACAAAAGAGGAGTGGAGAAATTTAGTAGAGAAATTTTTTGGGAGAGAATTTGAAAGGGAGACAAATTAGTTACAACATTTTACCACAAAAAAAAACCTTCATCACACATTCCACACTCTCTCATCTCATAGAGACTTTCCCAATAAAAAAGACACAATAAAAAGAAAATGCTAAACCTAAAAAACCTTAGACCAGCCATCCTCGCCATTCTTGAGAAACAACCACACCAGTCAATCAAACCCTTTATCATCTTCCCTAACTCTCAGCCACCAAGAAACCAAAAACAAATATGCAGACCACTGCCTCCTCCAATACACGTCAGCTCACCACTCACCATCCACCGTGTCCCTTGCCAACACCTATCTCTTTCCCAAAACCAACAAACCCAGCAAATAACCATCACAAGAAGACCCAGTCACTACTGGAAGCAACCTCTTTAACCTTTCCCAAAAACCACCCAAAACCATAGCTTCCCCCAGCAGAAGCTACTAGCACTAGAACCACCAGCGCCAACATCAGTTTCCTCTCTTGGTTACCACCAACCTAGCTTAAACAAGAGCAGCAGCAACAAACCCGATTGCTATACAAGAGCATTAGTTTCCTTTCTTAGCCTCTCCTCTAGTTCCTCCAAAACTAACACCTATTTTCTTTCATCCTCCACCCATGATGTTTCCCTCTCTTTTACTTTTTCAACTACCACCAAGAACCATATATGATAGCTCCTCCACATCTCAACCAATGTTGTCTCAGCTCCTCTAGTTGGCCATAACCAAGTAACATCAACAACACTAGCTGACATAGCAGTCGTAATTGAACATCAGGTTGTCCTCATTCATCCACAACAACAGCAACGATGATATCTCCTCTTGCAACCCACAACAACCACTATAATGCTAGAAAACCTCCACAACAGACTCATAGGAGTCTATAATAGCAAAGAATAGTAGATGAAAAAACTAGTAACAAAGGAGAAAGAAACAAATCTGAAAGAAAAGGAAAAGGCCAAGAGAATCAAAACTTTGTTGTAGATTTTTTTGTCTTTGCAAGTGATAATGAACTTCACAGCTATTATGGTAAGGAAGAGGAGGTAATGCTACTTCAAATCCACCAGTTCTTAGCCTTCCATGAGGCGCGAGGCGTGAACCCACACACCTCTAGTAGTGGGGGCGTGTGGGTTGTTTCTCCATTTCGAGTACCATGTAGCAGCCTTTCCAAACTATCCTTGGCCTTCGAAAGGTCAATTTTTGGATTTTGATGATTTTTATGTCTTTTTTGTTATGATTTGTGTTTAATTACAATGTTCTATAAATATTTGTAATTGTATGGTGTGTGGGTTAATTAGTAAAAAAGATAGGTGTGTGTTTGTATTTTCTTATATGTTTGTGCATTTTTAAATTCAAAAAGACAAAAAGAATTAAATGTTTTAATTGCATATGACTAAGTCTCTTAAAAATATAAAAAAATGGTACATGTATTTTACATTAAAATATAAAGTTTTAATTAAATTTCTTTCTCTATTAAAGTCTTCACTTATAGATAGCCCTTATAAGATTATGTTAATTTTTGGTAATGCCTTGTAATGTACACATATTTTTTTCCTATTTTTTGTATCTAAGTTAGGAGCCCTTATTCATAAACTATTAGAGATAATACTTGTTTATAAGCCTTTATATCTCTTTTTTTAGTGCATATTACTCCTCAATATCATGACCCTTATCCTTTTAGAACAAACAATACTTTTTTTTTCTAATTATGACTTTAGAGGTCTCATTTCGTGTGAGGAGGGTGACATATAAACTCTTTTTTCTTGGATGGCTGCATATAACTTTGTTTAGGTTATGTTTAGAGGTGGATTAAGAGTTTTAAAAAAACAAAATAGTTATACACTAACCTTTTCAATTTCCTCTTAGTTGTTTAGTTTATTTAGGGACCGATTGTTGCGATGTCGCAGTCGCACAAATTAATTACCCTAGCTTAAAACACACAAGATAGTATAGAGCAAGCAAAGGGTCGATCCCACGAGGAAGGTTTAGTTCAGATTTTTATGCTATATGTTATGCAATTAGGGAGTTTTGATTTGTGATGATTTAAACTATAGAAGAAATTAAACTAGCAAACAAAATCAATTGAAACTGAAATATATCAAGAAAACAAACCTTGGTTGCAAGCACACATCCACCTACAGAAATCAGAACCGATCCTTGAAACGAAACTCCAGTTTATA
>Ga0325405_1003619_pt1 | contig 15855 bp, 6 predicted proteins | sample PopdelMetagenome_21_FD_205663 | JGI IMG/M metagenome (GOLD analysis project Ga0325405, IMG submission 205663) | Populus deltoides microbial communities from Bellville, Georgia, United States - Xylem-Control-R2 | ecosystem: Host-associated > Plants > Phyllosphere > Stem > Wood/Secondary xylem...
TAAAATAAAAAATATAATTGTTTCGATCAAAAACATAAATTAACCCAATTGATTTAGGCTTGTTCCGGTTAAAACACAACCTTTAATCTGTTGGTTTTTATTTTATCAATACAATGCTATTTTGATTTTTCAAATTTTTTTGGGAGCCAACCTCCTGACACTAGTGTTATCCCAAGTCAATTTCTAGATTAGATTTTACAATCAATTATGATGTAACCTAGATTTTAGGTTGGATTGACTGTATCTTGAGTCTTATAAAATAATATTTATTTTTACAGTGATATTGTATTTTTGAAAGAATTTTTTTTTATATTGTTAAATTATTTTAATATGCTAATAATAAAAATAAATTTTAAAAAATAAAAATATATATTATTTTAATGTATTAAAAAAAAAACTTTAAAAAAACAATAACTTTCACATTACCAAACAGTACCTAATCAATGCCAATAATTGATGATCCTCCTAATCATTGCTGGATGCAAGCTGGCACCCCTGTCTTGTTCTTCTCCTCCGACTACTTCTCCAAGTTCCTCCATTCCTCCACCATTCTCTCTCCAAAACAAATCCTTAAACCCTAACCCTAATTCAAATTCCCCAAACTGTAAATAACCATCAAATTAAATTCATGCTCTAACCACAGGAAGAAAAATAAAATGCTTCGTTTAATTTGTTACCTTTCATTTCTTGTAATATCAATCACAACCGTCTATTCCGATCAGGAAAAATCGATATACGATGTCTTAAAAGCGCACGGGCTCCCCATAGGGTTGCTACCGAAGGGAGTGAAGGAATTCAAGATCGATGAAACGGGGCGTTTCGAGGTACACTTGGATCAGGCTTGCAATGCGAAGTTTGAGAGTGAATTGCATTACGATATGAATGTTACGGGCAGTTTGAGTTACGGGCAGATCGGAGCTTTATCGGGGATTTCGTCGCAGGAGTTGTTTCTGTGGTTTCCTGTTAAAGGGATTCGAGTTGATGTGCCGAGTTCAGGTCTTATTTATTTCGATGTTGGTGTTGTTTTTAAGCAATTTTCACTTTCCTTGTTTGAGATGCCCAGAGATTGTGTTGCTGTTCGTAATGGGGAAATTGTAGCTCTTCGGCATCGAAAGTTTATTGCTGATACTGTTGCCAAGGTTTAGTTTCATTGCTTTTAATTGTTATTAATTTGATTTTCTAAGATTAGCTGAGTTGATTTGGTTACGATAAGATTTAATCAAATTTTTTTGGTGTTTTGAGCTTCATTTTTTCATGGAAATTCAGCAAAGTTGAACGGAATAGTGTGGATTACAAATTCATTTTTTCTTGAATGGAATTATTTTTTAAGGGCTGAGAGGGATCTTTACGTTGATTTGATGTGACGTTTTTGACAATTGTGTTTTTGGTCTAATGTTTTGTAATTTTCATGCAGAGTCAACCTGGGAAGGTAAGATATGAACTTGAACAGGAGAATTTTGGGAGGGATTTCCTGTAGCGTGCGGCTAAGGTTACTTGTGGGTTATCCATTTCGTCTTGTAAATTTCATCAGCAGAGAATCTGTTTAGCAGGTCTGATGCTTCCATCCAGTGTGTTTGCTTGGGTTCTTTTATTATGGAGAGTAGTGGAGAGCAGAGAATTCTCACGTGGCATGGACGCTGTTTTGATTGAGTCGAAAGGGGAAATTTGAGGAGGCAGCGGTATGATGAAAATTGGCGTCCTGCCCACAGAAGATAAGGGAGACAGGAGTAATTCGGTTGAGGTGATTTCAGGTGATACATTCGATATAAGTTCAATTTATATGTTAATTTGTTGTACTATGAATACAAAATATGTGTGCTATCCATATCGGGTCACTTTTTGTGGTGTAAGTTTCTTAGATTGATGAGAGATATATACTTTCATGATATTAAAGTTCGGGAATAAAAGGCTTCTAGCTTCATTATACGTTTCCATTTACAATTGTTATTGAGTTTTTACTACTTCACAGTTCTTCTCAGCTTGGTTTTTTTTAATTTCTCTCTGTATTTTCTTGGGATTCCATCCTACAGTCTTGCCTTTAGCTGATGGTTAATCCATCAATTAATTGGTAATCTCCATTTTCTTTAACTGGCTTGTATTCATGTTGTTATGCTCAGGTGTAAATCTCGAGAGTCTCTACTGTCAAAGAATTTGAGCTGAGGATTTGACTCCATTATTTATGAAAATAGAATCCTGCAACAAGATATATCTTCCCTACTCCTAGGCTTTTTTCAGGGTTTGGGTGGTTGGCTAGGCAAAATGAGCTGAGCTTTTAGTTTCAGGTTTTAGAATTTGGTTCAGGAATTATGAATTTATGATATTCAACTGTACTATATTTCCATGCATCGCTAAGTCTAGCAAGACTTATATGACAGGTAAAGTTTCAGATGTAACTTCTATACTTACTCATCCTCCATGACCCTTTACTTACCTGTTCCCTGATAATCTGTCCTTCTCTCAGCATGAAAGGGCTGACCTCTGACGTGATTACAAACTGTTAACCTATCTTCTGTTTAGAAACATTAGCCCTTTTCCCTTTCTTTAAGCCAAGAGACTGGTTCGAAATTTAGAATGTTCTGATTCAAGGGTGACTGATTTTTAGGTGGAGAATCTAGCCTGTTTTAGAAGCATATTCAAGTAACTTCGGATCATAGAAACAGTCTGATTAGGACCTTGAGTTTCTTGATAATCATATTGAACCAGCATAAGCTGGCCTTACTTACCACACGGGAAGTGATGGTCTGCCCTATGTTGGTTCACGACCCCAAATTGCACAATGCAAATTAGTATGCCTTAGGTTATCTATGCGTCAAGTAAATCTACAGCCTTATTGCCATGAAAGCCGGTGATCTGGCATCAATAACCTAGAGGACCTATGAAGTAGCTGCAATGTTTACACAGAAGGAGATTTGCGGTTGAGGTAGTAAATAAAACTAGACTGCCTATATTTTTTTGTTCTCTTTACTTATTTAGGTGGATGTTTAATCTTAACATTCTTATATGCTACAATTTTTGTGAAAAAGCGTTGTGTTTGAACCAGATAGACCAGGATCTAGTTTCTCTCAGTTTTGATTGCTTGCCAATTTGTCCGACATGGTTTCTGGACACTGCCTTGCATATTCTTGAACAATTATTCATTTGCTTTATCATGTGCTTCATCGATGTCATAAAATTATTGTATAGAACATAGTCCTGTCACTAGGAGGCATAGACAGGACAAGATGGGTTAAACTCGGTTGCCTACCTTTGGCTTGTTCTGTGCATGGTTAAAAGACACTGATATGGCAGTGGTCCTGCTTTTCCATATTTGATCTGCATTTCAAGCCTGATATGCGTATTTGATCCCTAAACATCCCACATGCAGTGCTAGCTACATGTTGTTTTGACCAGCATGCATGTGGCAGTGGTCCTGCTTTTCCATGTTTGATCTGCTTTTCAAGCCTGATATGCGCACCCTGTAAGCTGTGTCCTGTATTACAAGATTTGTTTGAACTCTGTGTGCTATGAGAAAATACCATGACCCACCCTCTCTAATGGGAATTATGCCAATGGTTCATACAATTATTTATGTGCCCTATGTCGCACTACAATTATTGGCCAAGATGGTCCTGTTCTTTGTTTCTTGTGCTCGTTCCATCGCTCTGATCAAAAGGTGAACTGTGCTTGTGGACTGACTGTATTAACTATATTTGTTTCTATTTATTAATTAGACTCGAGCGTTATTGAATTATGAATTTGAGACAAATAAAATGGCATGGTAGGTGCATGTAACTTGAGAGGCAAGTATTCAAAGTTAGAATATTATTCATCCTTGACTTCGTCTAATGATGAGTTGTTAGCTTCTGTTTTTTATTATTATTCTTAGAACAATAATTAAGATTTGTATTCATGTTTTGTGTATTACTCAATTCTACATTACTGTAATCATTGACGCGTTTTTCCTCAATAAATTTCACACGCCACGACTCCACAATAACATTATAATTAATATCTAGCGATTTTACCAGTTTACTTCCTGTGCTATGTTGCGTGAAAAAAGAATAATTTTTTTTTTATAGTTATTATTAAACCTAGTTTAATGAGTCAAATTTAAAAGTTCTCAATTGAGTCTTTATCAAGTTTGAATTTTTAATTAAATCATATAAAAATTGTTTTAATATAATTTAATTGACTTGATACATTTCAAGATAAATTAAAAAATCAAAGAAAAAAATAATATAAAAAATAAATACAGTTAATTTGAACAATAATTAAAAAGAGGATTGACTTAAAAAATTGAAGCTCACAACTTTTTTTTTAACATTTAGACAAAGTATTAGATTGATTTTAATTAACTTAGTTAACTTGTTAAATTCATAATCTGGGTTGTGAGTCTAATGAGTTTAATTTTATTTTTTATTTTAATTATATGATAAAAAAAATAAAGAGTAATTCAAATTCAATTCAACCCAATATTAAAGAATAAAACTGAAAAAAATAAAAAGATTCATCAAAAATTCATTGTTGAAGGTTTTTTTTTTTTAAGGTCAGGCCAGGTGTGCGGACCAGAGCAATTCAGCGTATTAGAGTTTTAAAAAAAGCCACTACCACTAAATTTTTCTCGTTGAAAGGAACCGTCAACACCAAGTTTGACTATTTTTATTATTAATAAAGCAACAAACAACCATTTTCTCTCTTTTTTTTTTTACCGTTTTTAGACAACTTTCTTTCTTTTCTCTTTAACTTAATAATTGAAAAATGAATAAAATAAATTTTTGGATCAAAATAAAAATTATTGTGAATTTGGAGGGATGCATTTTCTCTATATTTTAATTTGAAGATTAATTTCATATAATTAGAATGTAAAAAAATGCAATTAAAAAAATTAATTAATTTTTTTTAAAAAAAAACTAAATAGAAGGTTCCAGTGGTCCTCTTATACTTTTTTTTTGTTTTTATTAACAAGTTTTTGGATAGAAAACTATATAATGAATTGGCATAGTTTTAAAATCCGATTAGACCTAGCGAGTCGATCTGGGATTTGGTCAACCCGAGATTGGAACCGGACAGGATTTAAAAAAAATAGAGAAAGTCAAAACCCGGGATGACCCAGTTGACCCGGCGGGTTGACTCACTGACCCGGAAAGACTCGGTTGCAACCCGTTGGCTTTTGTTTTTTAGTAAAACAACGTCGTTTTAATTTTTAAAAAAAAATTAAAATTGATCCAAATGACCCGATCAAAACCCGATGATTTGGTCAACACTCGGAATCCCAGCCTAGAACCGGGTTTAAAAACTCGGTGAATTAGACACCCTATACTCTAAAGTTACCGTTGCTTGGACTTCCTTCCATCCCGTGCTATATATGAATACGTTTTAGTCCTTTTCTTTTTCATGTATTCAATTACTAACACGACAAACTACTAATAATATTTTTTTTCTCAAATTTAATTGAGAATTATGACATTAACCATCCTTGTCAAGATAGCAAGATATGCTTTAAGTTTGCAACTTTTTGAAAAATAAAATAAAATTGTTAGCATATTTACGATCTCGGTTTAAACGCCACCCATCTTCTTACAATGTTTCAGAACCTGTTTTTCTTCTTCTTATCCAACAGTGTCTGACTTTCTATTTAATTTTGAATTGTGTTTTGACACCTTGAAGAAGCTGTGAAAAATAGATGAAAATCTTTACAGCCGGGTCCTGAGCTTCCAGTTTAGCATGGCCAAACGAAGGAAGAGGGTGTGTTTTTTTTCCATGTTAAAAATGTTTTAGAAAATTTTTGAGTTTTTTTATTTTTTTTTATTGTTTTTATATGTTAATATATAAAAAATTAAAAATTTATTTTAATACATTTCTAAAAATATAATACTCTGAAAAACAACTCTCAAACATCATCTAAATGAGCTATAATTGCGTAAAAAAAAAAATACATGGATTGGATCATAGTAATTAAACTCGGCTTAGGTCAAAAAAACTCGTGTTTTTAAATTTGACATAAGTTTGATTTCAAGTTGAATAGAAAGATCTCGGTAAATTCCTAGTTAATCCAACCAAATTTAAGTTAAAAAAATTAATATTATTAAAATAAAAATTATTGATCAATAATCGAATCCAATAATTCAATGATTTAGATACAATCTATGAGTTAGAGTTACGATCTTTTTGTTAAAAAAATTGTTTGGCATGTTGAAACTTTTTTTTAGATTTTAACTTGTCGATACACCACTGTCACGTTAATACATAAATATAATTTGTGTTCCTTTACTTCTTCTTTTTCCTACAAACTTAATTTGAGCCTGTGGCCAGGATACTGGGATTTAGTTAATGCGGGGAATTAGTCTTTGGGATTGTCTCTGCTACATTTCTGGGTCGTTTGTTGGGTCCGAGGTTCAATTGTGTTTTAAACTAGTGGGACGGGACCATGTTATTTTTTTTTCATTAAGGATTCTTTCGAAACTAATCAATATCAAACTATATTTAGCATGCTTCAAGATTGTCCTGTTTCCATATTTTATTTTGCTTCATTGAATTTTCTAATATGTCTCACATGGAGTTTGTCTTATATAGCACTTCTTAAACTGCCAACGATTTATTTATTAAATATAAACATGGTCAACACCTGTGCTTTTTTTTTTCAATGAACTGTTTTTACTATGATTGTTCATGCTATATTGATTTTTTTTTATCAATTTAGTTTGTTGTTTCAAGTACGATTAAACTTTGTTCAAAGTATCCAAGGAGTTGAAATGATAAAAAAAAAAACATAAAAAATAATTTAAAACTAAAAATAAAATTAATTTTTTAAAAGTATAATTATATTGCAATACTAAATAAGTTTTTAGATTAATTCAGGTTGACATACCTAATTCACGACCCGAGCTTTGGATCAGGTTGATTCAGGTCTTAGGTCCTGTAACTATCATCCAAAAGAGGATGCGATTCAACAATATGATCTAAAGAACAGGACTAGAATTTAACAAATATAATAAATCATGTTAATGCATTTTCGTTAACCAATAGGTAATTACGTGTCACAGCGAAGAGCTAAACGCATCATTGCATCGTGTGCCATCTATGTGGAATTGGCGTGTCAATAATTACAGGGGTGATAAGAAGGACAATCCATAATTACAAGACCAGGTGATTAAAGCAAGGAACCTTGATGCTAATTAATCAGACAATATCAGCGACATGGTTGATCCAATAGGGGATTGAATTATACAATAGAGAAGCAAATGGACTAACTCTATGAGGAATAGAGATGTCGAACAACAATGCAGCATTTAAAGCAGGCCGAGGTCGATCAATGGCAGTATGTCACATGTAATATAATGCACACTTGCCAAATATATGGGCGGGCATTGGGGAGAAATACTGAGAAGGAAATACTGTAGAACGGAACAGCTGCAAACTCACTGGATACTGCTATAGCAATAGTAGGGGAGGGAAGAATTTTGACCTTTTTCTTTGTACTCGACTTTTGTATTCTCGTTTCTTAGTGTTGATGGGATTAATGAGAATTAACATCGGCGGCCCCTGCGGCAGGAAAGGGCACCGGCATTTGAAGTAATGTCCCCGACCATCGATGAGGACTTTGCCCCTAAGCTTGAGGCCCTGGCATAGCTGGCTGCAGCTCCGGCTCCTGATGCAGTGAAGTAGGCTCCATTTAGCAGCAGGTCTCCCTCTGATCTCCAATTCCAATGCTTCCATACTCCAGCATTCGTCTCCACCCTTTTTGTCACCTGCCAATATCAATTTTCCCATGATTGTTATAATCTAGTCATCACATGAATAATGTGATTATCATTATCACGAGCTAAATCCACCAACCCTGAGTAGCCTGTTTATTTTTTTTTTACCAAAACAATGTGATTTCAAACTCTTTTTTTATTAAAAAAGGATTAAATTTAAGTTACTCGAGTCAACTTATCTAACCTCCGACCCGGACCTTAGACCTCGGGAGTCTTATAACTATAATCACAAGAAGTAATATTTATTTACGGTACCTCTTTGGCAAAAGCGTTGGCAGGGGCAAGATATCTGTTGCCCTGGCTGTTAATGGTGGGATCAGCACTTCCTCCAATGGCATACATTTCCCAGTGGGTGTAGTCATTGTTCACTACATGGAAATACCCATGCCTGCACCTGCAAGGTTTATGAATTGACCTCGTTGATTAAAATTATTCTGTAAATCCTACGAGAAAACCGTCATCTTATATCAGTTACCTTGGCATCCTCTGGATAAGACCCTCACCAAAATGGTTGTAGGCAATGGTCACTTGCATCTGCTTATCTCTGTGGTAGGAGTCACTATGGCCCAATAGCATAACCTGTTAATCATTTTCGAAGAGAAATTTAGGCGTCCTGTAGAGTCACAAGATCAAATAAACCATGCAATAAAAAACATTGATGGATTGGAAATTTAACTGACCTCGTTATGGTGAGTGAAATAGTTGTTCGAAATGGTAATGGCTGTTGACCCTATTATAGCATCAATGAGGCCATCAGCGCAATTTGAAAGAGAATTGTGATCAATCCAAATGTGGCTTGATCCAAAAATGGAAATACCATCTCCGTCAGCTATTGTTCTCCACCCATAATGGCTAGGCGAGCTACGAACCATTGCGTTCCCTGTAGGCTTACAATCGTGCACGTGGAGACCATGAATTATGACATTTGTGATAAACTGGATGGTGATACAAGCCCCATTGGCAATGTGAACATTGGTTCCACGAGCATCGATAGTCTTGAAGCTGTTCATGATGAGCTCTTGCTTGAGGGTAATCACCATGTCCCTCTTGAACACAATCCACAAAGGTTCGTCTTGAATGACAGCATGGCGTAGTGTGCCTGGTTTTGGGTTAACAGGATCATCATCGCCAGGGTTACTAACAACATAGAATCTTCCATCGCGACCACCTACGGCATTGCGTCCAAAACCAATGCCACAGTTAGCAAGGCGCTTTCTGTGGAGTTGCCAATGGGGATCACATCGCCAACAATCATCAATAGGATTGCCAGTTACGCATGAGAAAAATCCCAATTTCCTCCTTTCTGTGCTGTTGCGTATGCTCCTGGTAAAATCAGAAATCACATTTATGAAACTGCTATTACCATCCTATAATCAATCAATCAATCAAATTGTTCCTTTCTTTTTTCAATAAATTGACATGTGGGTTACTAATATACCGAGTAACTAGCAGTGACCAGGCCCTGGTGACTGTTTACGAAAATGCAAACAGTCATGTATACTTACTGTAACAACATTAATGTGTTCAAAATCACAAAACCAATGTAGTGTCAAAATTTAATGCAGTCACTTGGAAGACAACTCTTGCTGTCACACTTCAACATGTAGGCCATGTGATGGGAAATGTATACGGAGCATACGGAAAAGTTCGTGATTTTCTCTCCCTCATTGTGCTGTGTAAGAAATAAATGCAAAATTGGGGAACTTAATTCCTGTCGGGTACCTACTGTGTCGGTGGACAGTAAAAATGTGGTCATTTATTGAGTTCGTGGTGGCCCTATTGAATAAAGGGAGCAGCTGCTGGAACTACAAAAAGACTTGGATAAAAATATATGGTATGAAACCAGATCTGTGCTGTGTGCTTTGTATCTACTGCCAGGCTGGACAATGGGAGCAAAATTTAAGTTCTCTTCCCCCACCTGGTTTTCTTACAAGGCTGCGAAATTATTACAGTCAAGTAAACCGTGAGTTTTGCCCTAATTGGAAAGATTTATGAATTTATAATGGTGTGAAAGAATACAAACAGCATTCTATCTCTGAAGTTTGACAGAGAACTTGAGTGACATTGATTTTAGAATTTAGTGGCAGGTAGCACTGGAAGTGGAATCCAAATATCCAATAAATAAATAATGCGAAGTAGCACTCACAATTTGATTCAAGAAACTAGCTTATTAGTAAAATCAGAGGACTCGATACAAAAGATATGCACTCTATCATCAAAAGGGATTGGTGTGCTAGATATCCTGCAATCTAGTACAGCAAAAGGCAGTGTGCTAAATGGCATCTTCTATAGATTTTTTTTTTATATCATATAGAATATAAAACAACTTGGGTTTTTAAAAAAAAAATAAAAACCAGCACGGCGAGTTGCGAGTTTAATGCACACTCGAACTCAAAAAAAATTAGAAGACCACTTTATTATCCGGAGATAAGAATCACATTATGTAGTCACTTGATATAGGCACATAAAGCTAGTGTACTTGCGAATGAGATTTGGATAGGGAAAGAAGAGGCAGGAAATAAATTAAGGGCGTGATGCTCGGATCTGATCAGGACATAGGCATGTGCATAAACTGGCAGCAAGATTAAAAGGTGGAAAGATTGCACCAGTAGAGAACATGGTGGTTGATTAATCATCAAGCCATAAATGGTATGTATATTCATTAAAAACAATTTAGAGCGTCTTGTAGTTATCATAAAGAACCAAAAACGCATAGCCAGCAAGCTATAATTAGCATAGATGAAGCCAAACAAGTTTCCAATATAAGGTTGGATTCAATATTTTTTTTTTAGAAATATATTAAAATAATTTTTTTATTTTTAAAATTTATTTTAATATCAACATGTTAAAATAATAATAAAAAACACTAAAAAATTAATTTAAAAAAAAATATATATTTTTTTAAAATGTTTTTAATGTTGATTTGATTGGATCAATAAAACCCTGAAAATATTAACTGATTCAATGCCTTTTTATATTTAACCTGAGATTTAGCTTGGGTTAGGCTTTGAGTTACAAGTTTTCTGTATCAACCCATCAGTTTAACAAATATGATGAAGCCTATATTGACTACTTATTCATTGACTCTTTTGTGTTTGACTGGAATTTCAACACCAGGGGGTGAAAATGACATCCGCATGTGTTCTCTTTAAATATGCACAGTCATGCGATCTCTTTCTAGCTCTCCAATAAGAGTTATTCAATGAAATCACGAGATTTATGGAAATGGAACGCCATGTTCCCAATAAAATAATAGCTTAGCAGGCTTTAGATTGGCTCGTAATAATTCTCATAGAAGAGGGGATCGAATAAAAAAGAACAGAGAAACACACACTCACTCGTCAACCATTGCCGCAACTTCCTCCGGATCCTCCATAGTATGCTCGTTCCATGCATCATCATACCTGGAAAAAAAAATAAGACTGAATTTTAATTCAAAATAAATTTTTTTCACTTCTTAGTTACTAATTAATATAACGAGAGATTCTACGGTGCTAAAAATATAAATACTTATCATACAGAAAAGATATGTTAAAAAATAAAAATAAAATGATTTTTAATAATAAGATATTATTATCATGTTTTATGAATTCAATATAATTTATTTTTTAATATTTATCTCTTCTATATAGTTACAGCTTGATCAATGGATTTCGTAGTAAATTTACATTACATGATCGTGAATGAGGTCATTTTCGTAAATTGAAAAAATCCAATGAGCAATAAATTATGCGGCGAACTTAATTAGTTTCTCGAGAATTGGGAAAAGAAGGCGTGCGATTCTAACAAATCTAACCAAGTAATGTAACAAACTCAACGAACGGTCCAGATTTATTTTCACGAAACGATCTAAATGGTTTAAATTTATGGAAGTCAGATAAATTCAGCGCGAAATTCATCCAACGGCCCAAGTTCAACCATTTTCAACGTGGATCCTGATGAAATTTTAACCGCTCTGTCAACTCACCAGTCCGCCATTGACGAGTTCTTTGAGCTCAACAACTCTTGCGTTTCCTTCAACCTGATAGAATAAATAAACAAATCATAAATCTGCATTGATTAACGAATTAACCCTACACCACTCACATTTTTCTTCTTAATTAATTCAATGCACAAGACAGATAAGCAAAGAGGAAATTCTCATCTATGGAGAACAATTTGGAGCTAGAAATGAAGAACTAAGGAGAATTCTATTGCTTTAAGCAAGCGATCGATCAACCTTTGAGAAAACATGCACCTCTGTTTTCCATTAATCACTACTACTAGAACGAATTCTCATCAAAATTTACCTCAATTTTTGCTCGTCTTTCTCCTCCGAAGCGTTTACACTAATAAGCACAACCAGAACCAGCATTGTCCGTACACAAAAGCTTCTCAGCGAAACCTCCATTGTTGAATCAAAATACACAAACGCGGACTCTCTCTCTCTCTCTCTCTCTCTCTATAGCTTTCCTCCTCCTACTGTCTACTGATGAGGAAGAATAAATGAAGACAGGGAAGAGGTGCAGCTCAGCCCTTTTTTTATAGCAAAAAATTCAAGCGTAAAATCACTCTAGCCTAACTTCATTTAACCATCTATTTTAACTCTAGTTAAGTCAATTAACCTTCTAACATTAACCACCCCCACATCTATAACCGCTATTAACTGATTCCGTATTTTTTTTCTCTCTATATTCCGCGTTGCAAAGCAGAGAGAGAGAGGGCGAGCTTTTAAGGCTCACAGTAGGTGAATGGGTGATTACTGTGAAGGGCGGAAGCAAGGGGCGGCAAGCAGGTGCCCGGGCCCCCCCTGCAATTCTTTTTTTTTCCTTTATTAGGTAATTAGGTAATTAAACAATGAGAAAGGGTTATATTCTTTATTAATTTTTTATTTTCTTTGAATTTACTCTTGAATTACATGGAAAAAAATATACAAAGGCATTACTTTGTGAAATAAAAAATAGAGCCATTAATTTGCCCTAATATAAATCATGTCACCGACTAAAAATATAAATAAAAACATAAATTAGGAGCAAAATTTTTCTACAAAAAAATTGAAGCAGAGTTACTAATTAATTTATCTTTTATCAAACAAAATAAGGTAACTTAAATTTAAAATATATTTTTGTTTTGTTTTGAGATGTTTGTTAATAATTTGATGAGGTTTTTTTTATATAATTATACTATTTTTGCTTTCTTTTTTCTCAGATCTCCTAGTTCTACCATTTTTTTTTAATTCTTGTTATAGTGATTTTTTTTCAGCGAACGAACTTTTTCAGCGATGAAAATTATTAAAACAAGACTTCTCAATCGGATAGAAAATGATTTTCTTGCAAATTATTTGATTGTCTATATAGAAAAAGAAATTGTTGAAAGATTCACAATTGATATGATAATCGATGATTTATATTCTATGAAAAAACAACGAGCATAATTAAAATAAATGTGTAAGAATCATTCTTTATTATTTTTTGCTTTATTTCAAAGTTTATCAAACATAAATAATGTTTCGTTTTAGCTGATATTTCTTATATACTTTATATGTTTATATTTGATAGATATAAAGACCAACAATATTAAAGTGATGGATACATTATGAAGATGAAATTAACTTCATTGCTTTAACTCAATTTAGTATTGCTCCAAACATTTTACCTTATACAAAGGTCATTATATATTTGTAGTAAGTTATTTGAATAAAACTAAATTATATAAGTTTTACAACTCATATACAATAAATTAAAACAAATATTATATCTTATTATATTAATTTTGGTCCCCTCTAATAAATAATTCTAGCTCCGTATTTACTGTATTAATAGTTATTTTTTAAAATATTTTTTATTTAAAAATATATTAAAATAATATTTTTTTATGTTTTTAAAAATTATTTTTAATATTATATATAAAAATAATTAATTTTAAATAAATGTTTTTAAAAAAATCATGTAATGCGCCCTCCTCGTCTCTTGTCGGTCGTTCTGTCACGTGCCTGACCACCTTCCTATCTGACACATCAGCTAGCATTCACCGGGGATCACCGTGGCCATGTCAGCATATTTATTTCGATATGCTGGAATTTGGGACTAGCTCTTGACGGTGAGTTATTATACTTGCTGTTGCTGTTTGCCACGTGGGAGGTCTTCTTTGGAATCGGTTTCGTACGAATTTGTCCGTGGATTGCAATATGGACCTCGTTGACAGCTGTCCTACACTCCTACTCAAGAGTACGGTAAAATGACTCGTCTTTATAATTATTAAATGGCTCGGCGGGTTGAATCATCAAAATCACGGGTTTCGTTAGAATCTAACCAGGTCAAAAGCAATAATATTTTTTAAAGAATAAAATAATGTTTATATATATATATATATATATATATATCGTAATTCAAGCCTTACACAGGGTCAGATCCCAAACTAAGTTTAACAAACTCTTATAGTCTTATAGGTTCTTGGTTCTTATCGTCTGTGTCCCTATGCAAATATTTGCTCATATTCTTGTAAAACCAAGCCCGACTTGTGCGTGTTGACATAGGAAATTTGGAGCATGATTTGAGCTGAAATTTTAATTAAACTAGATAAAATGTTGATTTGGTTGATCAGATTTCACCAGTTTAATATTAAAAAAATATTCTTTTAATAAAAATAATTAATATGGATTAACAATGATTTAGGTATATTTTAAAATTAATTCTCGAATTAGATTTAATATTAAAAAAATATTTTTTTAATAAAAATAATTAATATGAATTAACAATGATTTTTAAAATTAATTATCGAATTAAATTTAATAACTATAATAACATTTTTAGAGATAAATTTGACAATAACTTGGAAAAACTTTGAGATTAATATGGTACCAAGATTCTGTATCTTAATTATATTCTAGTTTAATCATTTATAAGTGAATGTTCACTGCTATAATTTTCATAACAAGTTACGGAGTTTCCTACAGAATGCTAACAAATCTCTAATGAGTATTTAGTGTAATTCATTTTTTTCTTATTTCTTCTGGAATTCATAATTAAAATTAAAATCAATTTTTTTCTACAAAAAATAAGATATATTTATTATTTGATTTTTTAATGAAAATTCTGATGAGATTTAAAAAAAAATCAGTGAAATATTTTGCCAAAGTACTATGGGTATATTGAAGTAATTCAATCTGTTTCATTTTTACTGACTTGGGTAGATATGAACATAGTTGTTGTATCGTTACAAATCAAAGAGAAACCAACTACTTAATCAGTGGTTGTCCTAACATAATGGACCACCTCGTAACTAAACTTTGAACTGAAAAAAAAAATTACTATGAAATTATTTAAATGTTATATAGTTGGTCTCAATGTCAAATGTGGTTGGCCTCCAAACCTCGTTACAAAAATAAAAGTAACAGAGGAGTTTGAAGACTGTTGAAGTAAAAAGCAAAATAATAATAATAATAATAATAATAAGTATGAAATAAAATTTTTTCTTAATAGCTTTTCATCATAAAGTTGGGATTTCTTTATTGATGAATAACTAGAATCTTAGGCTTTTAATTAACCAAGTAAGGAGTTCAATGTTTAACTTATTTTAGTATCATAAACACATTATTATTAAGTTTTTAAACTAACTTGACTTCGTTTCAGTTAGAATTTTACTCGATTTATTGTCATTAGAAAGATTGTTAGAAATATATTTTTGACACGGTACGAAAAATACAAAATAAACTCGGATTATAAAAACAAATCGTAAAATCATAAAATCATAAAAAATTTTAAAATATATTAAAAAAATAAAAACAAAATCATACTTCAAATAAAAATTTATACAAAATTTGATATTTTTATTACTTATTTTTAAAGCAATTACTTTACAAGCAGTGTATATATATATATATATATATATATAGTCTTGTTACTCGATTCATTATCATTAGTGCTTGTTAAAATTAATTTCTCAACAAAATAAACTGATTTTTAACGTGATTTTGCATTGAGTTGACCTTTCATACAATTATTTTTTTTAACTTGATTTCAAATCTAATTTTTAATTAAAAAATCTCTCAATTTTTAACTAGATTAGGTATTGGGTAGTTACCCGAGCTAATGTTCGAGTTTAAATTGCTTGCCATAGTTCATGCTTGAGATACTGATTA
>Ga0325405_1003620_pt1 | contig 15855 bp, 13 predicted proteins | sample PopdelMetagenome_21_FD_205663 | JGI IMG/M metagenome (GOLD analysis project Ga0325405, IMG submission 205663) | Populus deltoides microbial communities from Bellville, Georgia, United States - Xylem-Control-R2 | ecosystem: Host-associated > Plants > Phyllosphere > Stem > Wood/Secondary xylem...
CCCCAAGTTCTGATATGGTCGTTGCCGACACTAATAACTCATATTAGTGTCATTAATCACCCTTACCCGAATCGACTAATCAATTCCTTAATAATGTCGGCACCATCTTAATCGGCCGATGTCATTGAACTATTTCCAACCCGAAATAGTCAATCAATTGCTCTCCATCACACTTGGAGATGTTTCCGGTAATGCCGATGCCAAGTTCTCTTGACACCATAAACTTCCTCCTTAGGACGTTCATCAAGATATTGTGGGTTTGCTGATACCAGCATTATTCGTCGATATCATTAACTATTCTTGATACGAATAGTTAATCAAGTTTAACATTCATTATATTTCCATCAAGGTCATGCTGATGTTAACAATATTTGTTAACATCATTAGTCACCCCTATTCGAGGTCAGCTAATCAAGTCCATAGGTGGTCGGTTTTTTTTTTATATATATATATATAATATAGACCCGTATCCGAACTCCAAATCCATGAGTCTATGACCGAAATTCAGATTTCAAATCCATTTCTGTTTCACCATATCTTTCCTTTCTTTAGTCATATTCACGAATATGATTTCTAGCATGAATTTAAGGACAAAGTTTATTATCATCCAAGAAGATTATAGGTGTGGGACACCTACCTGCGACCAATGCTCGATTGGCGTTCCCTTGTTGTTGTTGTTGTTGTACTCCCCATATGGTTCCTCCTGAATTCACAAGTACACTACATTAGTTCACGACTGGTTTCCATTTCGTAAATAGCAATGCAACAATAATAACATTTACTCTTTACATTTCATTGTTTTAAATCATTACACACATCATTAACTTCACTTTTCGAATGTGGTTTATCCCCTACCAGTGTTAAGGTTCGATGTTACAAGATTTTTAAAGGGAAAGAAAATGATTTTCTTCCCCTATCACGGCTAAATCGTCCCGTTTTATTAATTCTCGTCAAATCTGCCAGCAGGGGTGGCAGTTTGACCTTTCCTAATATATTTACCTATATCTAGAGCTCTAGAGCTCTAAATTGAGCAAGTTTAGATTCGTTGGAAAGCTAACATCTCATGCCATAATTTTCATAAGAGGTGTTTCCCAAATTTTATGGTTTTGAGGTCCGAAAAGTGATGAATCTGTCCAGAATTCATCAATGATTCCTAAGTGAGTTTTCTACTATAATTGATTCATGCGTAAACATATATAGCACACTATAATTCTTCTTCTTTCCCTTTATTTGGCTCTTGGCTGATCGTAGTCTAAGGGAACTAAGGATCCCCCCTTCTTTTTTTCTAGCTGATTTTTCTTACCACACTCACTCATTGTCCACATTCTACGCATGCCATAAGTGTTCATCAACCCTAAATTTCAGAATCCCTTTCCTCCTCATTTCCATCCTCACATGGTCGGCCACTTAAGTTTGGAGTCAATGATTTCTTTCTTTAACAATTTTGTGTGTTTCTTTCAAGTTTAGAGCATCTTATGTTAGTTTAACTAACCTCATTCCTATCAATTTCTGCATTTCCCTCATATTTTCCTTCAAGAACCCTAATTTATAAAATCTGAAATTTGTGTATAATTCCTACTTAATTGTTAACTTGTTTTATAAAATAAAGTCTAGTGTCCATACCTTTGGAAATTTCATAATTTCAGCTTATGTAAATTGAATATTTTGGCCTCTCTTCTCACGCTTGCAGCCGGCCCCTTGTCCCTCTTTTTCTTCAATTCTACACTTGTTTTATCCTTGTTAGAATCCTTGTTATTGGTTATCCTCTCTACTTGTTATTGTGCATAATTCCCCTTGTTTTCCCTCTCTTTTAAAGAAGAAAATCTGCACTCTTCCCTCTTTTTCTTTAGTTTCCAATCGGCCATGAAAGAGGAATGAATGGGGTATTTATAGCCCCCATTCTTCCTAATTATACATTGGCCCCTATTCTTTCCTTTTCTTTATAATTTGAGTCATATTCCTTACGTCTTCATATTTTCCTATTTAATTTCTTAATTATTATTTTTATTTATCATATGAAAAATAACATTTTAATTTTTTTTTCAGGATTTTACATTCTCCCTTCCTAATAAGAATTTCATCCTCGAAATTTAAATGACATACCTGTCTTGGGAAATAGGTGAGGGTATTTTTCTCTAATCTCTGTTTCCCTCTCCCATCTTCCTTCTTCTATCTGTGAATTCCTCCATAACACTCTTACTAAAGGTACCCTTTTATTTCCCAACACCTTGCTTCGATTCACGATTCTGACTAGCTTGGTCTCTGGAGTTAAATCCTCCTTTACTTCAATGGGAACAAGGGGTAGTACTTATTAAGGGTCCACCTTTGCTTTTCATAATAAGAACACATGAAACACATTGTGAGTTTTATCCAAATACGTAGGTAGTTGCAATCGACAAGCAATCGACCCGATCCTTTCAACAATTTCAAATGGGCCGATGTATCTCTGGGCAAGTTTCCCTTTCATTCCAAACCGAATGATGCCCTTCTACGATGCCACTTTTAAGAATGCTTTGTCCCCTACTTGGAACTCCAGAGGTCTCTTTCGATTGTCCGAATAACTTTTTTGTTTGTCTTTGGCTTCTTTCATTATGTGCCTGATTAATCTTACTTTGTCGATCGTCAATTGTACTATTTCGGGACCTAGAGCTCCCTCTCTCCAACTTCATCCCAACATATTGGGGTATGGCATTTCCTCCTGTAAAGGGCTTCATATGACGCCATACCAATAGAAGCTTGGTAGCTATTATTATATGTAAATTCTACCAATGGCAACAGATCCTCCCAACTTTCCCCAAACTCCAACACGCACAACCTTAGGAGGTCTTCAAGTGTTTGGATATTCCTCTTTGACTGACCATCTGTCTAAGGATGGAATGATGTGCTCAGGTTCACCTTAGTCCCTAAAGCTTGTTGTAAGCTTGGCCATAATCTTGAGGTGAACTTTAGGTCCCGGTCCGACACAATTGATAGAAGCACTCCATGTAGCCTAATTACTTCTTTCACGTATAATTTGGCCAACTTGTCCACGGGATCCATCATTTTTGTGGGAAAGAACAAGGTCGACTTTGTTAGTCGATCAACCACCACCCATATAACATCATTACCCTTTTTGCTCCTTAGTAATTCGATTATAAAGTCCATGGTTATATTCTCCCATTTCTATTTTGGAATTGGCAGCGGTTGTAACTCTCCCACTAGCCTCTAATGCTCTATCTTCACTTGTTGGCATACCCCACATCTTAACACATATTCAGCTATTTCTCTCTTCATGTTTGGCCACCTGTAATATTCTCTTAGATCCCGATACATCTTGGTGCTCTAGGGTGAGTTGTAAATTGAGATTCATGAGCTTCTTTTAACATTTCATCTTTCAGTATCTTATTCTTGGGCAAGTAAACTTATTTGCTTATGACCATCAACCCTTCTGGCAAAATCTGAAAAGGTGTCTCTATGCCCCGACTTTTCTTTTCCTTAATTTTCCTTATCCCTTCATCTGTTAGTTGAGCTTATAGGACTTTATCCCGCAACATCAATCAAATTTTTACTTGAGCTACTAATAACCTTATTGGGCCTACACTCAGCTGCACACCCATCATTTTCAACTATACTAAACCCCTTTGTTCCTTGTTCCTCGAATCATCAACCACTGCCTTCCCTTTTCTGCTCAACACATCAGCTACCATATTGGCCTTACTCGGATGATAATCGATCACACAATCGTAATCCTTTATCAACTCCAACAATCTTTTTTGTCACATGTTTAACTCTTCCTGTGACATTAAATACTTCAAGCTCTTATGGCCAGTAAAAATATGAACTTGCGTCCCTTAGAGGTAATGTCTCCACACTCATAGGGCAAACACTACAGCCGCAAGTTCTAAATCATGGACTAGATAATTCACCTTATGTGGCTTCAACTGTCTAGAGGCATAGGCAATCACCTTCCCATGCTGCATTAACACACATCCTAGACCCTTCTTTGAAGCATCACTGTATATCATGAACCCCTCTATCCCTAAAGGAATGGCTAAGACCAAGGCAGAGGTGAGTCTCTCTTTCAACTTCTGGAAACCCTCCTCATATTCCTTCGACCAAATAAACTTTACTTCCTTGCGAGTTAACTTGGTCAAAGGTGATGCTATTATCGAAAAACCTTCGATAAATCTCCTACAATACCCCCATGAGCCCTAGGAAACTCCGAATCTCCGTCACATTGCAAGTCTCTCCCATTTCAAAACAACCTCCACTTTTTTTAGATCTACAAATATTCCTCCCGCGGAGATAACATGACCTAAAAATACTACTTTCTTGAGCCAAAATTCACATTTATCTCACTTTGCATAAAGACTATTCTTCCTCAATGTTTCCAACACTTCCCTCAAGTGTTGCTCGTGTTCTAGGTAAAAGCTAGAATACACTAATATATCATCAATAAATACCACCACATATTTATCTAAATAAGGTCGGAACACTCGATTCATTAAGTCCATAAATATCACGGGGGCATTTGTCAACCCAAAAGGCATCACTAGAAATGCATAATGCTCGTAATGGGTCTTAAAAGCAGTTTTCAATACATCTTGTTCTTTGATCCTTAACTGATAGTACCCCGACCTCAAATCTATCTTAGAAAACACCATCGCTCCCTTAAACTGATCAAATAAGTCATCAATTCACGGTAATAGGTATATGTTCTTTATCGTCACTTTCTTTAGCTGACGATAGTCTATACACAGCTAAAACGTGCCATCTTTTTTCTTCACAAAAAATATCGAGGCTCCCCAAGACGAGTTGCTCGGCCGTATGAAACCTTTGTCTAACAATTCTTGAAATTGGATCTTCAACTCAGCTAGTTCAACGGAGGCCATCCTACAAGGGGACTATGCTATAAAATTGATTCCAATAAGGGTCTCAATGGAGACTTTAACCTCTCTAATTGGGGGTAGCCTAGGTAACTGTTTCAGAAATACATCTGGGAATTATCTTACAATAGGGATTCTTACTAATTATATGCTCCCCTTCTTTAATTCTCTTACGTAAGCCAACCGGCTAAGGTATCCTTTCTTGATCAGTTTCCCAGCTGTTATGACCGAAGGTATCCTTTCTTGATTAGTCTTCCAGCTATTATGACTGAAATTATAGAATTTGGGACTTGATGTAACCATATTATTCGATAGTTTCACCCACATCTACCTAATGTTTTGTCCATGTTTTATATATAAAATGCCTTGATATTCTTTGTTTTATGTTTTGAAGGTATTTTTGGATGAAAGATGCAAAAAGGAGTAAATTGGAGGTAATTGGCAAATTTGACGTTCAGTCGATGTTTTGTGCAGAGTGTGAGTTCTAGATATCGAAATGAAGTGATTCCAGTGGCACTAAAAAGCTAACATCCATAGCTTTCTGGAAATATAATGCAAGAAAAATAAAAAGAGAAAGATCATGGAAATCACATCCTGCAAATTCAAATCTCTCATTCTGCCAATGTTGACCTTTGGCCATTCAAAATTTAATATCTGGAGCTACAGAAGTCCAATTAATGCAAAATTAATTTTCTTGAATTCCTAATTCAAATACCTATCCATGCTCCAAATTTAAGCCAAAAAAGATGTCATATGAGGGAGATAAGAGTTTTCAAAGTTGAAAACTAAATTCTGCCAGCAAACAGGTTTCGTGATGAAATAAGTCCAAATTACATTCCGAAGCATCTAAACTGACATCCAAGTTTTTATATCAGTAATTTAGCTCCTTTTAGTCAGAGCTTGAAGATTTCATGCAAGGCTATTTCTCTTTTTTAGGGAAAATAGTTATTAAAATACTTAAATGTAAACTGCCAACTTAAAGGAGGACAATTTTATAAAATAGAGACTAGGGTTTCTTAGTATATAAAAAGAAAGAGAGAAGGGGCTGGCAGCCAGCAGAAAAGAGTGAGAGCAGAAGGAGGCAACAGCCAGCAGAGAATAAACACAAATTCTCTCCTCTACAAACCCAAAAATCATGCTCTCTTCGATCTTTAGAAGTAGTTGTTCCATAGTTATGCAAGGCTAAGCTCTTTTCTTAATTGCAAGGACGCAAAAACCTTCAGATTTCAAGAATCGTGAGATTTATTTTTCCTTTTATTTTAGTTTATGTTATGAATAAGTATGATTGTTTTCCTATGCATATTTCCTATGATTGTTGTTGATGATTGCTAGAGCGGACTCTAAGTTATTGTTGTGAACAATCTATTGCTAAGTTTAATATCAAAATCAGAGTTGTGATATATGAACTTGTGAAGCAACTAAGCTTGATAATTGTGGCGGAACTACATTATTGAACTTAGGAAGAACATTTGAACAAAGTGACACAAGCTGCGGACAGCTTGTATGTTAATCTTGATGAAATTATCTAGTTCTTAAAGCTACCATTAAATTGAATCATTAGTGCGGACACTTTGATTGTTTGTTAGTTAGGATTAGTTATACGGCGGATCTGTTAATTAATCAATGTTAAGAAAAGATAAAATTTCAGAACATAAACTGCAATTTTTGTTTCAAGGATCGGTTCTAATTTCTGTAGGTGGATGTGTGCTTGCGACCAAGATTTGTTTTCTTGATAAGTTTCGGTTTTAATTGATTTTGTTTGCTAGTTTAATTGCTTCCATAATTTAGATAATCACAAAGTAAATCCCCCTAATTACATAATGTACAACATAAAAATCTGACTTGAAACTTCCTCGTGAGATTGACCCCTTGCTTACTCTATACTATCTTGTGTGTTTTAAGCTAGGGTAATTAATTTGTGCGACCGCGACATCGCAACATGACTACCCTTCTCTCTCCCCTAAATACTGCCTTCTTTTTATCCACCCCTTATATAACCACAGTTTTAGTAAAACAATTTACTTGTGCTTTATATTTACTTAGTCAATCCATACCCAGAATCAAATCAAAGTCATACAATTCTAAGGGCATAAGGTCAACCTGTAATTCCATCCCCTCGACGTATAATACTACCCTTTTATATACCTCATCAACGTTTATGTTTTCTCTTAAGGGTGTACTAACTGTCATCCCTAGACTTAGTCTACTTGGTGGTACATTTAATTTATTGACAATTCGATATGCCACAAAAGAAGGATTGGTGACCAAGGCTAAAGATATTAGCATAACCTACAAAGAAAGCAAGCTACTTAAGAGTTCCCTAGCCCTAAAGCTATTGCCCTGATCCTAGATCTATTAAAGTATAAACTTGTATTGAGCCTAACTGTAAAGTACCAGCCACAACATCCGGCATTGCCCCCACATCTTCCTAGGTCATGTGGTATATCTTGTCCCGAGTCTTTCTTCCTGGAATCTAGCTCGGATCCTATTGGCACTTGCTCCTGGATGAGTAGGTCATACAGGCCAATCCATTGTTAGTGATTGTTGTTGGCTTTGTTTGGTATCCCCCTATTTTTGTACCCCTTCAGTGCCTCTGTGTGGACATTATTTTTTTCTATGACCCATATCACCATAGTGGAAGTAGCCTCTCCCCAAGTATTAACAATCTCTCCATCGGTGTCCCTCACCTCTACAGATATAACACCTTCCCGACGTTACAGAACAATCCTCGGGTTGTTTCTAATTACACCTCATACACAATGGGTAGGTGGGTCCCCTCTATTCCATGATTCCTCCTACAATACTACCCCCTTGCCAGGTCTGACCCGTTGTATGTCCCCCAGTATTGGCCCATCTAGCTCCCTCCAAACTCCCTTCATGAACATAACCTCCCCCTCCCTTATAGAGTTACCCAAAATATTGGTTACCTTTATCCTTCTTCGGATATAAAGCTTTCCTTGACAGAGGTACAAAATTCTTTCTTTTAAACCCTGTCATCTGATTTTGCTCACTGGTCGGCCTCAGAGTATCATTCATTACCCTCTCCATACCCTGTGCAACCCGCACTAGGTCCCAGACAAACTGAAACTGCATAGCTACTAATATTACCTTCAGTTCTTGTCTAAGCCCATCCCGAAGCCACTTTACTCAAAAATGCTCGGTAGGGAGGTGTGGTGGCAAAGATAGATAAGTCATAAAACCTCCTTTTATATTCCAAAAATATCATCACCCCTTATTTCAGGTCGAGGAACTCCTGTTTTTTTTCCTTTCTATGCTGCTAGGAGTAATACCTCTCTTCAAATTCCTCTCAAAAATCTCTCCAGCTTAATCCTTCTCCTGCTCTCCTTTCTCAAATAGTTTCCCACCAGGAGTGGGCACTCTCTGTCAGCAACTAGGTTACACAGTCTACCCGGGTCTTCTCTAGCACTTGCATCTGATCTATGACTCTCTCCACCTTTCTCAACCAATGTCTCGCAACCTCGGCATCTTCTTCACTTGAATACGTTGTACAACCCATCTCCCGCATGCCCTTTACCCACTGAACCAAATTGATTGCCTTCTCTGATTTAGAAGTGAGATGGGAGTACCCCCTGTCATCCCTGCTGCTACTGCCTTAACCAACTGTTCTAGAAATGCAAGGTCTGAATACAGATTAGGTGCAACTGGTGGCTCCATTGGTGGGGGCCTATCCCCAGGTCTTTGACTGCCTGATTCCTCGGGCAACAACACTTCTGCCCATTAAAATGCAGAATCATTCTGATGTCCTATTGATTCTCTTTTTTCGGATTAAGTCGAGGTCGCAGGTAAATGGGAGGCAGTGTCTGTCAATGGATCCCTTTCATTTTCATTACCATATATAAGACGAGTCGGTTCTTGCTCCCTGTCTAGTATAGACCATCCTACAACATATTTCTAAAACCTCATTATCATATCAATCCTTCAAAGTTTAAACCATGCTCTGATACCAAATTATAACATACTCAATTCCAGAATTAGACAAGACAATTAAAATTACTTAATTTTTTACGTAATTTTTTTTTGATTTATTTACACTGTAATGAAATTTCTAGCGAATTTTTTTGGCAGAGTCTTCCATATACCTAGAGGTCCCAAATTATCGACAATTCATCTTGTACATATCTTATGTTCATTCCATCATCATCACATATCCATGTCGCAGCGCCACCACAATTATTATTAGTCACAATATATATTGAAAATCCACGGATTCATTTCAAACATATAATTTACAACACAAACTAATAGTAATAAACTTGAATAATAACATTAATATTACAACCATAAAATCCTGAAGGTATCTAAGATTAATATAAGGGAATACTAATATTGTTCCAGTCATATAATTATTTTAAGAAAAATACAATAATTGGTTCCTATGTAAACATACATAACACACCAAAATTCTTCTTCTTTCCCTTTATTTGGCTCTTGGCCGATCTTAGTCTGAGGGAACTAAGGATCCCCCCCCTTTTTCTAGCTGATTTTTCTTACCACACTCACTCATTGTCCACATTCTACACATGCCATAAGTGTTCATCAACCCTAAATTTCAGAATCCCTTTCCTTCCCCTTTCCATCCTCACATGGCCAACCACTTAAGTTTCGAGTCAATGATTTCTTTCTTTAATAATTTTATGTGTTTCTATCAAGTTTAGAGCATCTTATGTTATCTTAATTAACCTTATTTCTATCAATTTCTGCATTTCCCTCATATTTTCCTTCAAGAACCCTAATTTATAAAATCTGAAATTCATGCATAATTCCTACTTAATTGTTAACTTGTTTAATAAAATCAAGTTTAGTGTCCATACCTTTAGAAATTTCATAATTTCAGCTCATGTAAATTGAATATTTTGGCTCCTCTTCTCAAGCTTGTAGTCGGCCTTTTCTCCCCCTCTTTTTTTCTATTCTGCACTTGTTTTATCATTGTTAGAATCCTTGTTATTGGTTGTCCTCTCCACTTAAAGTTTCTAGGTTTGTATAGTCCTAAGTGATTTGGTGTTTTTTGCTCTCTTTTGAAGAAGAAAAATATGCACTCTTCCTCCCATTTTTTTTCTTTAGTTTCTAGTCGGTTATGAAAAAGGAATGAATGGGGTATTTATAGCCCCTATTCTTCCTAATTATACTTTGGCCCCTATTCTTTCCTTTTCTTTACAATTTAAGTCACATTCCTTATGTCTTCATATTTTCCCATTTACTTTTTAATTATTATTTTTATTTATCATGTGTATAATAACATTTTAATTTTTTTTAGGCTTTTACAGACTATAACAACTTTTTGTAAATATCTGAGACTTAAGGTCCAAAATCCTACTATTGTTCTGTTTAAATATTGTTATAGTTTGTCTAGTTCTCCCAAAGCTAAAAAATGGCATGGCATGGTTTTACTTTTTTTTTTTTTAAGAGAAGAGCACAAAATCCCTTAAAAGATATTTTTCAAGGTAAGTCACTCTTAGTAAAAAAATTGATGGAGTGATTGGATCATAGTGTATTGTAATGGTTTTATAACCTCTACTAAGAAAGTGAGGGGATGTTCTCCAATTTGGAGAGTGTATGTTGTAGATAATGTTTCTCCTCTTTTGAGTCCAAATAAGGAGAATATGTTCTGAAATCTTTCTGATAATTTTCAATACTACTTTCTTTGGAGCATAATTGTTATACTGATAATTATGTATTGTTTAGGCGGGCCTCACTCTTTGAGGCAATTAAAGAACAAGAAAAAATGAGCTTCAAATTCCTTATCATCATTGTCATCCTTTGTATAGTAGTAGGAGGAAGAATCTCGAGAAGAGAAAGCTTCGAAGGAGTAGGAAGCCGTAAAAGAATCTAAAGTGGAGGTAATGGGCAAAACTCAATAGAATAGTGATGAAATGGACATCAATATTGACATGGAGACAGTTGGGAGCCAATATGCTCTTCACCTAGGAGTAACAAAAGATGTAGTTCCCAGCCTATAGATCATAGCTTTCCCCTAACAATAACACCCTTGCTTATTCTAATGTCAAACCATGCACATGTTATTTCCCCAAATCCTATTGTTCCTAATCCTGTGAATATTGTGACAAATCCCATTAACATTAGTGAAGATACAAGTTTAAGTGGAAGTATTGATGTTGGCATTTATTTTTTTATCCCTCTTTTATAGTTTGATTGTCTTTCCACCAAGGATTTTATAAATTATATGCCTGCTAGTGGTTATGGCCTCATGCTTGAGGAACCTTTTTTGACAGGATTCCAACCTTCTAGAGAAGTGATATACACTGAGAGAGAGAGAGAGAGAGAGAGAGATAGAGACTTCTTGACTTTTATTTAACTCAACACATTAGAGGCAATACCTTGCAGTTTTTTTAGTTAGCTTGATGGCTTTTATTTTTTCTAATGGTAGTTCCTCATTAAATAAGTATTACTTGATAGGGGTTTTCTAATCTTCTATTGTAGCTTCCTATATGACCACCATTATGCTACTTTGTTCTTCCACACTTGTTTTTTCAAGCTCATTAATCTATACATGAGGTGGCAATTCCACCAAATTTCCATTAGAAAGCTTAAAAAAGAGATCAACTTGGTTGTTTTCTTCTTTAAACTAGTGTTTGAAAACATCTTTTGCTAGTACTTTACCATAAAAGGCTCTTTAGCCCTATATAGCTCTTGACACTATCTCACCGTTAACTGGGACTCACAAAACACTATAAAAAGGCAAGCATTCAAACTCTTTACTAAGTAGAGGCTTGCTAAAAGAACTTTAAACTGTACTATATTATTAGAGGACGGGAATTCCAAATGGATTGCATACTTAAAGGTTCCCCCCCCACCAAGGCTATTCAAAGCAAGCCTAGCTCCACTTTCATTTACATTGGATGCTCCATCAACATGTAACATCCAAGGTTTAATGGTGAATTGGTCTTTTGCTTCTTCAGTTTTAACCATCGGTGGAGATAGCTTGGTGAAGGAGCATTATGCAATGAAATTAGCTAAAGTTTGGCCTTTGATAGCTGGTTTAGGCTGATATTAGAGTCTATACTCCCAGCTCAATAGCCAATTTAACCAAATGACCTGGCATGTCAAGTTTATAGAGGATTTGCCTTAAAGGCAAATAAGTCAACATAATCACTTGATGTTATTGGAAATATAGTTTTAGCTTCCCAACAACATTAACCAGAGTGAGGGCCATCTTTTCAATCTTTATATACCTCATATTGGCATCATGGAGAACCTTACTAGCATAATACACTAGCTTCTGGATTCCTTTTTCTTCTCATACCGGCATTGCACTAACTATCAAGTCAACAACCCCTAAGTAAAGAAAATTTTTTTCTCTTTTTTTAGGTTGTGAAAAGACTCTAAGAGAGAAGAGATGGAGATTTAATTCTTTTAATACTTGTTTGCACTTTAAAGTCCACTCAAAATTGGAGATATTCTTTAAAGTTTTAAAGAATGGTAAGCAACATTTATTTAAGTGAGAGATGATCTTGTTGAGGGCGGCAACTCTTCCGGTCAGTCTCTGTACATCCTTTCTTGTCTAAGAAAGAGTCATATTTAGTATTGCCTAGATTTTCTAAGGATTAGTGTAAACCCTGGGAATAAACTTTTACATAAATTGAAAATAACATAGATGAAAAAAGAGAAATGAGATAATTAATGTACAAATTAAATAAATTAGGGATCGAAAATTTTTCTGGTATGAATTTCCCCGGTAATATATTTGATATATATATATATATATATAAAAGAAGAGTTTTAATTAACTCAAAGACAAAGAGGGTAAGGTTAAATGTAAGGAAAATAAATTAAATTCAAATGCTGAGGAGTGAAATTATAAAAAATAAAAAGAGGTGTAACTCAAATAATAAAAGGAAGAAAGAAAAGGGGTAAAAAAGAAAACACTTAAGTGGGGTCAAATGTCTAATTAAAAAAATAAGATTATAAATACCCTTTTTTCTTCTTCTTAAGGCAGGCTGCAACAACAACAAAATAAAGGAGAGAAATTTGAATATTTCCACCAAAACTTGAGAGAGAAACACACAAAAAAAAATACATAAGGTTTAGATCAATTGGTAGGGAAAGCATCATTAGGCAAGGAAATTAGCAAGAAACAAGTAAAGAAAATTATAGGGAGAAAAGGAGAGAGTGAGGGCCGACTGGTGTGAAAAAAAGAGGAGTCAAAATTTTTCGATTGGTTAATTATCAAAGTCTAATTTATCACGAGGTAAAGAGCCCTAAACTTGATCATGTAAGCCAATTTGAATTTGATTAGAAATTGGTGTATTATTCTTGAATTTAAGTTAGGGTTCTTGAGTAGAATTTGAGGGAAATGTAGAATCATATGGAATTGAATTAGTTAGAGGATTGAAGATTGTCTTGAATGTGAAATTATATAGAGATAGCAAAGAAAAAAAATTCAATGGTTAAAGAAGCAAAGGTGGGTGACCATTGGGGGGTGAATTGGAAAAGAAGAATTTATGATTTTATTTGTAAGTTTCTTGTCATGTGTTGTTTATAATATGAACAAATGGTTTTTTTTTAAAGGGAGAGTGGAAAATTGAGATGTTTGAGGGTTCACTTAAAACATTAATAAAACTAGACAGATTTGTCTCCCTAACTTCAATAAGGGATTCGAGCCTAAACATGATATAATTTAGGAAATGTTCTTTCATAGAAGTTATAACTAAAGATGTTAGTTTTCCAATAAGACTAACCTCGCCTAATTTAGAGTTCTAAAACTCCAGATATAGGTAAATCTCTTAGGAGAGGTTGGGTTGCCATCTCTGCTTGCAATTTTGACAAGTTGCTAAAATGAGTAATTTAGATGCGTTTGGGGCAGAATTGGGTTTCTTGCCCTTAGAAAATATGTAGTTTAGCATTTTAATATTCAAAGGAAATAAGTCATGTTCAAAACCGAGATTTGTAATATTAGTTATGATTAAAAAACAATCATCTTAAAGGATGTAATGAGAAACATAAATGTGAAGGAAGAAATTGCTAAATGAAAGTCAATATTTGCTGATTTTATTGTTATTAAAAGAAATATAATTTGAATAGGAAATAATATGGTATACCTGTGAATACAAGAGGGACCACAAGAGTTGCACAGTAACAGCAGGGGATCACAAGCCGAGCTTCTGCAGCAGGTAGGTGTTCTACATCTATATCTTTTTTAAATGTACATAATTATAAAAGCTTGTTTAATTTTTGGATTTTATATATAAATGTTGTCAAAAGAAAAACATCTAATGAAATGAATAAGAGATGGAAACATACTTGATTAACTATTCTGGTTGGGATAGTTAATGATACCAATGAGTTTCATTGATATCAAAATTTCCCTAGATTTGATTGGTCAATTCTGAGAATGGGAGGCTAATAATGTCAATAAGGTTTACTAAAATCGGCATGGTAATCCCAGAACATAGGGGATATTGAACCTAATTAACTATTTCGGGTTAGGAATAGTTAATGATATCAATGGGCTATATCAATATCTTTTTTTAGGGCAAAACATTATTTAGTGTCATGATTCTTTTCCTTTTGGAATAGGTACTTCTTTTGATTCCACTTTGCTACATCTCCCATCATGGGTGGTGGGTATTGCACATACTCATTCCCCTTTATTGTTGTAAACACCTCAACCTTGGTAGTGTTTAAGGGAGTAGTTATTATTTCTAGGTATAGTAGTCTATTTTATGCCAAGACCCTGGTATTACCCCTAAAAGATTGGGTATTCCGAGATAGACATATGTTATCTTGCTTGGAAGACATTTTTTTTCGTCCGATGAAGCGAGGATGCTCTTGTCACAATACACTAGCTTTTTCCACTAAGATATGATTATCTATCAACTATTTTATATTAAGTAGATTTCTCTAAAAAATGGTATAAAGTTGTTCCAGAGAGAGTAGTTGTGTATTCTATTGATAAGGGCTTTGTTGCTACAGGTTCTAGTAATTTTTCCACCTTCAGTAGCTTTTTGTTAAACCTCTTTAGATAGACTCTGGTGCTTTTCTTTTCTAGTTGAACAATGAAGAAAAGTTTAGTGGAGCTTTTGTATGCATGTGTTGAAATGAGTGATCAACTTGTCACACAAATCTAAAAAACTAGATATTGAACCAGGTTTGAGATTGTGATACCATGCTCATGTAGACCCCGAAAAGTAGTTGGAAGGACTTTGCACATAGCTTTAAAATCCTACACCACCAATTCCAAACTACTTCTCACATTTTGAATGTGTTTTTTAGGATCTAACAATCTATCATAATTATCCAAATTCATCTTACTAACTATAAAGTCTATGAGGAGGCATGTGTTCAACACATAACCACATAATGGTGACCCTCCTACCTAACTTGAGTCTTTTTTATCTTCATCTTTACATTGCCTCTTTGATTATGGGATGATTAAGTCAGATTCTGAAGGAGAACGAGCTTGTTGGCGAGGATAGTTAAGACTCTCGGCCTGACCTCTTGATCTATGAAGATCATATCTAGATGACCCTGCATGAGAGTGCTTCTCTTTGTAATGTGATCTGCTTATAAGTGTGGGTATGATGTCCATTTTCTGCCTTATTCTGGTTATTTTTCTCAGGAACTTAGAGCTGGCATTGCCTAGGACATGCAATAGGGATGACTGGTGCTATAGACATAAGAAGAGTTTGTATAGTAATTGGCAAGTTCTGTAGAGAACTGAGCTGTCACTGGGCAGCTAACACAGCCTCGGTAAGTGTCATTATCTGTTGAGTGAGTTGATAGAGATCCATATGAGGAGCTGATGAAGATGGTGGGAGGTCAATGACCTTTCCTTTTGGGATTTTTGTATTATCCGCCATAAATACTTTAGAATCAGGGAAACGAGGAAGATTAACATAGAAAACAAACAAGACTTTTGTTCAAGTTTCCATAGGTGACGCCATTGATAAAGCTTGAAAAAAACTTCACCAAATTTGAGCTTTCTTTTCGGATGATAATTGTTTAGATAAGG
>Ga0325405_1003624_pt1 | contig 15845 bp, 12 predicted proteins | sample PopdelMetagenome_21_FD_205663 | JGI IMG/M metagenome (GOLD analysis project Ga0325405, IMG submission 205663) | Populus deltoides microbial communities from Bellville, Georgia, United States - Xylem-Control-R2 | ecosystem: Host-associated > Plants > Phyllosphere > Stem > Wood/Secondary xylem...
AAAAAAACTCTTCAAAATAGCATTTCTCCTTGAGATGCTATTACGGGAGAAACTACTTGAAGAAGTCTAGGCAGTTTTACACTTATTAAACACGGATTAAGTCAAGATAGCAATCAACAAATGATGACAAGAGATGACAACAAATCTAGACTTGTCCAGATTCTAGAGGACAAAGACATCATCCACCAAATTCCAAGAAGAAGAAGAAGAAGAAGAAGAAGAAGAAGAAGAAACTCAATTAAGAAAGGGTCTCTCCCTATTTTCCTTCTTGTTTTTCTGGTGTGGGATTGAGGAGTATGAAATGGTCATGCTGAGATACAACGCCTAGAACATGTATAACAAAAAATGCGTTTCGTTTAGAAATTTTCTATAATCTTTTATGATGTTGAAATGGTGTTCTCAAGTGACCCGAGGCACCACCTACCACAGCCAGTTGGGGGAAAAAATATTAAGCACATGAAGTTCTCCGAGTAATATTATAAACCAACCACAATAAGATATACCATCTTATTTAATCATGTCATCAATTTTAAAATAAACAAATTAGTGAAAAACTAAAATAGCTAGATGTTTTACACTGTTTCTTATACTATTCATTCATTATTTGTTTTCTTCTTTCATCAATCCAAGTTTTTTTTATTTTGCTTTTTTTACATTACCATAATTTTATGTTTTTTAATTTGTGAAAACCGAGAAGATTATAGGAAAAAAAAAAGAAACGAAAAATGGGTCGCTAGAGCCACATGAAATCTACATAGTCACTATGTACTATCTTAAAAAGAAACCTTCGTTAAGACGACTCTAATAACACCAAAAAAGATCTCTATATAAGCTTAGAGAAAGTAGAACGCACCTCTACATTGCAACACCCTTTCTCACATGTTGGCTCATGTGAGAAAGTAGAATTTACCTGGTTTGACTAGGTCACTAAAAAAACATTATTATTTCAAAATCTTTTGTTATGGAAAAATATTAAATCACCTTTGTTTTGAAAATATTTTCTTCTTAAAAAAGTAAAATAAAGTTTTTACTAGATCGATTTGTCGTTGTACTTGCCAAATTGGTTGGACTATACTTGGTCAGCTCTCATAAAATTTACTTTGAAACTCATTTGGGTTCAGAAACTAGATCGACGACTCACCTTTGTTTGGACATGTACCCACCACCATCTATAGTTAGAAACTATTTTTTGATCATTTTATCATGATATTTCATCCATTTTCTCAGTTAAAAAATCATGTACTACTCCCATGTTATGTAATTAACACGTAAACTCAACTTTTTTTCTCACCTCATCCCTAGTAAGGTACAAGTAAAGTACTTGATTTTTTTCCCAATTATACAAAATAATTATTTTTCCTAAGTAGATTAAAGTGCTTGATTTGAAAACAAAATAGTAAAAGTAAAGAGAAGAGGGATGTATCAGCAATGCCATCTATTAAGATTTGAGAATAGGGTGCCAGTATTCCTAAAAAGTATTCCTAAAAATCATCACGAAGTGACAAAACTAACCTTTATTTAATTCTTATGAACTTTAAAATATCAAACCTCAAAAAGTTTTATAATATACATAAAAATGTATCATTATAATTTCACATTGCCAATGGAGTTTTCTATTATAATTTTTCTATTAACATTGATGAAAATTGTTGTGAAATATATTTATTTTTTAATTTCCTTCTATAGCTTAATATAATATTTATATTAAATATTGTCTAGTTAACAAAATGTTATTGTTATCACCTAATGATATTATTGAGAATTTTATATTACAATATATACAAAGCGATCTTGACATGTAACGTGTTACAAATATATTTATGGATCAAATAGATAAGGTCAAGCTTGAAAAGAAGTCCAAGAAAAAGCCCGAACACATAGATATAAAGCCCGACAAAAAAAATCATAACTTTTTATTTGACTGTTAGATTGTGCTCTACTAATTTAATTTCTTATAAGACTTGCTTTGGCGACATAAATCTTCCCAAATTAGGTCTATAAGTTGTTGTTTTAGTTATTTCCCTTCTTAATTGTGGATCTAAATTATTTTTCAATTTAGTTTTGGATTCTTTGATTATGTTAGTTTAAATCACTATTTAAATAGTTTTTATGTTATTTTTTTGTCAGATTATCATTACAAAATTTTTAGAACATATTAGAGTTTTTCTCTACTTTTCTATAGTTTTATTATATAATCTTAAAACTTGAGAACCCTAATTTTTAATGCTATGTTATTTAGTATTAGAACAAATTGATTTTTTTTTTATAGATAAAGATGATACCAACCTACCTTGCAATGCTTAAATAGAGGTCATATAGGGCTCTATACGAGCTCAGAAGCATAAACTAGATCTTTTAGAGCAAACCATAACATATCTAGATCAACTGATGCGAGGCACACACAAGGATCATGAAGAGGAAAGGAATGTGCTTGAAGACTTACCTCAGGGCAAACTAAACCCCAGATCTATTCATGAAGATTCACCTAGTGATGCGAACCCTAGCGGAATTTAATGGTATTCGCGACCTTAAGATCAATCTAACCCAAGTTTGTTGAGATTTGAATGAGCTTATCACAATGGAAGATTTGCTCCAAGGCAACAAGACTATAAACCAACTCGATCACAACGCCTACACCGAGAGACAAGCAAAAGAAGTATAAATTCACAACAAAGAATGGTCACTTTTTTGAAGAGTTGAAAGTTCAATCAAGAACCAAGATTGAGCAACCAAAAGTCGGCTACAATGCTGAAAATATTATCAAAAGTCTGCCCTAAAATTATTTCTAAAGAGTATTTATACTCCAAGCCAAAACCCTAGTTTCCCTAATGGGTCTCACATAAACCCAATTTAAATAATAATCAACCCAAGCTAAAATTAGCCCAAACTAATTAAAATAAACAAGTCTAAAACCCAAACAAATTGTCTCCTCTCAAAATAATTAAAGTTTGATAGCCCAACTAATTAAATAAGACAAGTTTGTTGTTTCTGCATTCTATCTGGCAGCAGCAGGGCCCAACTTAAAACGGATGGTTCTCTCTCGTATTAATGAATTAAAAGGCATGCTACATACCGATGGAAATGTATGGCAGTCTAGTTTCCAGCCCAACTAGAATCACATCAAAATTCAATTTGTAACTTCATTTATGACTAAAAGAGTAACGAAAGGTCAAACTATCCGAATCTAGTCTTCTTCTCCTAATCCTTGTGTAATGGTCTTGGTTCCACCAACAAGCCCCTCTTGAACATGAATCAGATTAATCAAGGCTTGCTCTTTATTATTACAAATCCTCTTGAAGTCCACCTTAGCCCATATATCTTGAAGAAGTCCATTGAAAGCTTCTTTGAACGTCTTAGCCCTAAGCCTAGTAACTTGACCAACTGAAACCTCCAATGGATCCTTTGATGGTTGGATCGCATCATCCCCTCACTTATCAAAAGGATTCGACCTCAGATCATCACCTACATCAAACGAAGAAAGATCAGAAACATTGAATGTAGCACTAACACCATACTCACCTGGTAGATCCACTTTGTAGGCATTATCATTAATCCTTTCTATGATTTGATAAGGACCATCTCTTCGAGGCATCAACTTTGATCTTCTTTGTTTAGGAAACCTTTCCTTCCTCATATGCACCCAAACCCAATCACCTGGTTCAAATCTCACTAATTTTCATCCCTTATTAGCTTTGTTTGCATATTGTTCATTTTTCTTTTCTATTTGTTGCCGAATTTTTGCATGAAGATTTTTCACCACCTGTGCTTTTTGATTACCATCAAGACTAACCCTTTCATCAACACGCAAAGGAATCAAATCTAATAGTGTCAAAGGGTTAAAACCATAAACAATCTCAAATGGGAAATAACTAGTAGTAAAATGCATACTATGATTATATGCAAATTCAATGAATGACAAACAATCTTCCTAATTTTTAAGATTCTTTTGAATGATAGCCCTTAACAATTGAATCAAAGTCTGGTTAACAACTTCAGTTTGACCATTTGTTTGTGGATGACAAGTAGTAGAATATAAAAGTTTAGTTCTTAACTTACCCTACAAAACCTTCCAAAAGTAACTTCAAAACTTAACGTCTCGTCGGATATAATGCTCCTATAAAGACCATGTAGCCGAATAACCTCTCTAAAGAATAAGTTAGCTATATTTATTGCATCATCAGTTTTATGGCAAGCAATGAAATGTGTCATCTTAGAAAATCTATCCACAATAACAAATATAGAATGTCTCCCTTTCCTAGACCTAGGTAGACCCAAAATGAAATCCATAGAAATATCAACCCAAGGTTCCTTAGGAACATGCAAAGGTGTGTATAGTCCATGAGGCATTACCCTAGACTTAGCTTGTCTACATGTTATGCACCTATCACACATTCTTTGCACATCTCTTTTCATATTAGGCCAATAAAAGTGCTCACGCAGAACCTCCAAAGTTTTAGTAATTCCAAAATACCCCATTAAACCTCTCCTATGTGTTTCCCTCACAAGTAATTCACGTAAAGAACAATTAGGCACACATAACTTATTTTCCTTAAACAAAAATCCATCATGCCTAAAATATTTATCCATGGCCAAAACCTTGCATGTGTCATATATAGCATCGAAATCATGATCATCAAGATACCATTCCTTAATATACTCAAATCCTAGCAATTTAGTATTAAGAGTATTAAGAACATACCTTCACGACAAGTCATCGACGACCATATTTTCCTGACCTTGCTTGTATTTAGAGTGTGTTTGGTATTGCGGTAGCTGTTGTGGTTGGGGTTTGAAAAAAATTGTTTTATAAAAAGTACTTTTAGTTGAGGTTGGTTCGAAAAAATAGGTGTTTGGTTAAAACTGTGGTTAAAATTGAGGTTGAAGAAAAAGTAGTTTAATGTGTTTGATTAATAATGCTTTTAAAATTGAGGTTATAAAATAATTTTAAAAATATATATTAATATTGATGATTTTTAATTTAAATATTGTGGATTTAACTATTGCTATTATATCATGAAATAAATCATACTTTATATAAAATATTTTTTATTATTCCATGAAACCATTTATAATTTCATTACGTACGAAATACATCCAACAAAAACTACAGTTTTCATAATATTTTTAGCATGTAATAAAATTAGATAAAATATTATTAGGTATAAAATTCACTCTAAACTAGTTTTTTTTTAAAATAAATGATAAAAAAATTAACACACTACTTAAAAAAAAAAGTCACGCAGGCAAGTGAACAGTGCAAGAGAATTGCACTGTTCACTATTTTTAAGTGAACAGTGCAATTCCTTGCACTGTTCACATGAACAGTGTACACTATACACTGTTCATGTTAAATTAACATGAACAGTGAAAAAAAGTAAGAGATGGCTGCTTTTCTTTTACTGTGTTTCTAATGCAGAAATTAAATGGGGCCCAGTAAATAGTATATCCATTTTTTCCTTAACCAAATGGCTGCAAACTGCGTTTTAAATAAAACGCAGCCGCAGTCGCAGAGCCAAACGGGCTCTTAATCACATATGGAAAAGTTTCAATAAATTCAACCTACTTAACATGTCTCCTACTTAACTTACCTTGACCCTTCAAATGTTTCAACGATTGGTGATCAGTATGTATGACAAACTCTCGGGGCTGCATATAATGTTGCCAAGTCTCTAAAGCCCGCACGACTGCATACAACTCTTTATCATAAGTGGAATAGTTAAGAGTTGCACCATTGGGTTTCTCACTAAAATAAACGATGGGACATTTTTCTTGCATTAAAACGGCTCCAATATCTATTCCTGAAACATCACATTCAATCTCAAAAGCTTTATTAAAATCAGATAAAGATAGTAAAGGTGCCGAAATCAACTTTGATTTTAACAAGCTAAAAGCATTTTCTTGTTCTTCTCCCCACTTGAAACCCACGGCTTTCTTAACAATTTTAGTCAATTGAGAGGCTATTGTACTAAAATCTTTAACAAATCTCCTATAAAAACTAGCCAAATCATGAAAACTCCTAACGTCTGTTATGGATTTTGGTGTAGGCCATTCTTGAATAGCCTTAACCTTAGTCTCATTCATTTTTATACGTTTTGCACCAACCATATATCCAAGAAAAACAATCTTATCCATGCAAAAGTTACACCTTTTCAAATTAGCATATAAGGACTCTTTTCTAAGCACATCAAGAATTTGTCTCAAATGACTTATGTGCTCATCAATCTCCTTACTATAAATTAAGATATCATCAAAGTAAATGACTACAAACTTACCAATAAAAGCACGCAACACATGATTCATCAATCTCATAAAAGTACCAGGTGCATTAGTAAGTCCAAAAGGCATAACCAACCACTCATACAAACCATATTTAGTTTTAAAAACAGTTTTCCATTCATCCCCTTCTTTCATCCTAATTTGATGATAACCACTTTTCAAATCAATTTTCAAAAACAATTTAGAACCATGTAATTTATCCAACATATCATCAAATCTAGGAATGGGATGTCGATACTTTATAGTGATGTTATTGATAGCTCAACAATCCACACATATTCGCCAAGTTTTGTCCTTTTTTGGAACAAGAAGCACGGGAACTGCACAAGGACTCATGCTCTCTCGAATGTATCCTTTCGACATCAACTCCCCCACTTGCCTTTGAAGCTCCTTAGTCTCTTCAGGATTGCTCCTATAAATGGCCTATTTGGTATAGATGCTCCTAGAACAAAGTCAATTTGATGCTCAATACCTCTAATTGGCGGCAAACCACTAGGAATGTCATTCGGAAAGACATTCTCAAATTCCTGCAAAAGAACTTTAACAACACTAGGAACACAAGAATCTAAATCATCTGAGTTAAAGAATGCCTCCTTATACACAAGTATATTCATAGGCAAGTCAGAAAGATAGGCATGTTTAAGATTATTAGATTTTGCAAAAAAATTAAGGTGTTTCCCCACTTTTTCTACACACTCTTGTTTTCTCACCCTTTCTTTCTTCTCTCCACTTATTTTCTCTCCACTCTCAGCCTTCTTTCCATCCTTTTGTTTTTGGCCATGACCCTCCCCTAATGTCCTAGGGGCTGAAACTTTATTCGCTTTTGTTTTCAACTTATGGCTCACTTTTTTTTTCTCTCTTCCTCATATCCTCACCATGTTGTTCAACTTGTTTTTCCATTTTAGCCAAATCTTTTTGTTCATTCACTTTGGCCGAAACATATTGTTCTTCTTTATAACCCTTCTTCAATTGAATTTGATCTTCATACACTTGCTTTGGTGAGAGTGGGACAAGCGTATAAATCCTTCCATCCTTTTTTGATGAATACCTATTCTTAAACCCATCATGCTTGGCTTTTCTATTAAATTGCCAAGGCTTTTCTAGTAACAGATGAGTAGCATGCATAGGCACAACATCACATAACACTTCATCCTTATATTTGCCTCCTGAAAAAGAAATCATCACTTGTCTATTCACCCTAACAACACCACATTCATTTAACCATTGAAGTTGATAAGGCCTCTCATGCTTTATGGTATTTAATCCCAACTTTCTAACCAAAATAACACTAGTAACATTAGTACAACTACCATTATCAATGATCATACTACATACCTTATCGTTGATTAGGCATCTAGTATGGAAGATGTTCTCCCTTTGTTGCTTCACACCATCCTCCTTAGTCTGAACACTAAGTGATCTTCTAATCACCAAAACTTTATCACCAACAGCATACTCTAAATCACTAACATCCTCAAGTGGGGGCATGTCATCACAATCAGACTCCTCACTAGAGGACACAATCTCTCCATCATCCCTTAGAATCATAACTCGACGATTTGCACATTCTGATGCATAGTGTCCCAATCCTTGACACTTGAAACACTTTATATCACGATTACGTTTCGGTTGAACTTCTCCCTTAAGTTTTTGATCATTGGTCAAAACCTGTTTCTTCATGGAGTTAGGTTCAGCTACTTTAGAAGTCACCAAAGGCTTCGATGACGCACTACCCTCTCTCTTATAATTCATCTTCCAACCCAAAGAAGACCCCGTATAAGCTCCAGATCGTGTATTACCCTTCTTTTTCAACTGTCCTTCAACCTTAATGGCTAAGTGTACTAACTCCTCCATATCAACATATGATTGCAACTCCACAACATTAGCTATGTCTCTATTCAAGCCATTCAAAAACCTAGACATCGTAACTTCCTCATCTTTATTAACATTAGCTCTAATCATAGCCACCTTTAATTCTTTTTTATACTCCTCCTAACTCTTATTACCCTGTGTAATCATTTGTAAACGATTAAACAACTCCCGATAATAATGTTGAGGAACATACCTCTTCTTCATTATTGCCTTCAACTCCTCCCATGTGCTAACTGGTCTTTCTCCATTCCTTATTCTTTCTACCACCAATCTCTCCCACCAAACCATGGCATAGTTAGTAAACTCCACTACAGCTAACTTAACCTTCTTTTCTTCAGAGTACCAATGGATGTCAAAAATCATCTCCACCTTTTTTTCCAATCTAAATAAGCTTCTGGATCAGTTTTTCCCTTAAAGGGTTGGATTTTTAACTTAATACTACCAAATTTCGGTCTATATCTCCCAAATAATCAAAATCCCCTCTGTGCTCAAAATCCCTATATGGTTGAATATGTCCTCTCCTTGACCGATTCTCATCCTCTCTCCTCTAAGTGTACGGAACCCACCACCACGGTTAAGATCATCCTCGACTTCATCTGCAGAGTTTCCAGCAACACTCTCCTTCTTCCTAGCTTCTCTACCCCTTTTACTATACCCTCCATCAGACCCAATCTCTAATTTTTCAATCCTAGTCATCAGCTCACCAAACATAAATTCCATCTGTTGTTGTATTCTCAAAAGCCCATCTTCATGGATTTCACCGTTCTTTTATGGCACACTATTAGAACACATTATTTTTTTTTAAACCTGCACGAAAATCGTTAGCAATAAAAATAACACCTCACACACTCGTGTTTCACACAAATTTATAGGCTTTTCACTCGAATATGCTCCCTATGCCTTTTTCCACTCAAATTGCCTTTCTTTACTTCTTGAAATCACTTAGCAACAATTCAGGAAAAAAACAACCAACCATGCAGTGAATTTATAAATTTGATATAGACTTTAGAAGTAAGAAATTACGAAACTAACAAAACAAAACTCGATGATAAATTCACGAATAACAATGCAAATTTGTACGAATAATATGACAATTTGAAGACACAGAAAAAAAATCAGAAAAGAGCTAAACAATTATGAATTATCAAGAACTAAGGATTTAATTCAAAAAAATTCCAGAAACTTAAGAAAATCATCTAAACTACCAAAATTTTCAAGAAACACAAACAAGACTACTAAAAGATTCGGCCAAAACAAAAATAGTGATTTTTTTTGTGCGGCAACAATCAAGATTTCAAGATCAAGCCTCCTTTTATATATATATATATATATATATATATTTTTTGGCAAGAACAAAACAAAATCAAGAACTTAGGTGTGTATGTCGATTTTTGATTAAGGTAGCATAAAAAAAGAACACTAACTTATAATTAAGTGTTCAACAAAGTAATAAAAAGTAAGATCCCTTTTTTTTTTTATTTTTTTTTATATATAGGTGGCCAAATTTATCAAGAATCAAACAAGAAACAATAAAGACTTAAATTAAAGGACATAACCTGTGATTAGATTAGCTCTGATACCAACTGATGTGAACCCTAGCGGAATTTAATGGTATTCGCGACCCCAAGATCAATCTAACCCAAGTTTGTTAAGATTTAAATGATCTTATCACAATGGAAGACTTGCTCCAAGGCAACAAGACTATAAACCAACTCGATCACAACGCCTACACTTGGAGATGAGAAAAAAAGTATAAATTCACAACAAAGAATAGTCAGTTTTTTGAAGAGTTGAAAGTTCAATCAAGAACCAAGATTGAGCAACCAAAAGTCGGCTACAATGCTGAAAATATTATCAAAAGGCTGCCCTAAAATTATTCCTAAAGAGTATTTATACTCCAAGCCAAAACCCTAGTTTCCCTAATGGGTCTCACATAAACCCAGTTTAAATAATAATCAACCCAAGCTAAAACTAGCCCAAACTAATTAAAATAAACAAAATAAACAAGTCTAAAACCCAAAAAAATTGTCTCCTCTCAAAATAATTAAAGTTTGATAGCCCAACTTAAAACGGATGGTTCTCTCTCGTATTAATGAATTAGAAGACATGCTATATACCGTTGGAAAGGTATGGAAGTCTAGTTTCTAGCCCAACTAGAATCACATCAAAATTAGATCTGTAACTCCAGTTATAACTAAAAGAGTAATGAAAGGTCAAACTGTCCGAATCTAGTCTTCTTCTCCCAATCCTTGTGTAATGGTCTTGGTTCCACCAACAAGCCCCTCTTGAATATGAATCAGATTAATCAAGGGTTGATATTTATTATTACAAATCCTCTTGAAGTCCACCTTAGCCCATGTATCTTGAAGAAGTCCATTGAAAGCTTCTTTGAACTTCTTAGCCCTAAGCCTAGTAACTGGACCAACTGGAACCTCCAATGGATCCTTTGATGGTTGGATCGCATCATCTAGACAACCAATAATTTATTTGAAGGGTGTTGATGAAAAGAAATTTAACAGGGGTTGTAGGACCTTAGCAATCTAAGACAAACAACATGCAAATGATTTTTAAATAAAAGTAGAAATCCCTACATTCAATAGAGATTTGTATATAGAAGAGTTCCTTGATTGGATTATAAAATGTGACACGGTTATGAAATACATGAATTTCACAGAAGAGAAGATGGTGAATCTTGTCGTATGTAACTTGAAAGGTAGAGCTTTTTCATGGTGAAAACATTAGACATATACATGATTAAGAGAAGGAAGGCAACCTGTTATATTATGGACATATATGAGACAATTGATGCATGTTTTAGATAGTGAAGGGGAGTCTTCCATTCTATCCTATTCATCGGTACTGATCACGGATAGTGGAAAAATTCTTTCTTTTCTTTTGTCCCAACCCACAATTTGAAATCTGAACAAAAAGTTTCTTCCTCTTGATTATGAGCAATATTTGTTTTAACAATATCAGGATTGTTCACAAGGAAATAAATCTATTAATAAATATATTGTTGAGTCTTAAAAGCTGGCAGAATATAACATGCTTTAAAAAATTAAGAATCTACATGTGACAAGATTTATGAGAGAGATAAAGCCAAAAATCCAAGATAAGATTGGAGCACAGATGTTGTTTACACTTACTGAGGTGAGAAATAAGATACTGAATGCTGAGATGCTGATGACAAAGAGTTTTAGTAGTAGTAACAGATTTGATCCTCTTAGAGGGTTGTATAATAAGGCGAGCAAATTTAGTATTGCTAATACAAAAAGACAATACAAATAACAAAATAGTATATTATGAGCATGAAGCAGTTAAACCTAACAAAGCTTCAAAAAGGCAAACTAAAACAAACAAACCACACAACCTCTATGTTCGATTGAAGGTAAGCAAGTGCTTTAAAATATGAGATGCATGACATTTTTCGAATGATTATAAGAGATATAAATCAATTAATAAGATCGAAAAGAGCCTTCTAAAATTGAGAAAGCCTGATGAAAGAGATGAAGAAGGTTTTTACAAGTATAATGATGAGAGACAGACCTATATAGTTAGAAAGATACTGCTAACACTAAAGATTGTTAAGGATTTACAATGATATAGGTTATTTCATACCATAAATAAAAACTTGTTTGATTTGATTAATGATAGTGAAAGTTGTGAAAATATTATTGGTAAACATACTAGTAATAAATTAAAATTTCATTATAACTACATCCTAAAACTTACAAAATTAGATGGATTAATGGTATGTTTAGGATTGTGGTAGCGATTACGGTTTAAAGTGTTTTTCACTTAGAAATACATCAAAATAGTGTTTTTTTTTAATTCATTTTTGATATCATCATTTCAAAATGATCTAAAAACATAAAAAAAAATAATTTTTAGAAAAAAAACAAATTTCAAAATATGAAGGACCAAACAAACCCTACGTTAGTAGAAGAGATAAGGGTAACCCAACAATGTAACATACCTTTTTCCATTGGAAAGTACAGGGATGAGATGTATTGTGATGTGGTAGGTATGAATGCATATAGTTTGATATTTCGTAGACCTTTGCAGTATGATGTGGATGCTAAACATGTGGGTTAAGATAATTTATATAAGATCATGAAGGATGGTGTGAATTACAATCTTGTGCCTTTAAAAAGAAAACCTACACCTAAAGCTTTTAAAGTAAAGGGGAAGACTTTCATTACAATAACTAGTTTAGAACTTGAGATGTAAACAAATGTATAGGAAACCAGACAAATTCATACACTGGTTCTAAAGACATTAGTGGATGGAAAAGTAGAAGAGAAAACAACATACATTCCTAATATAGTGAAACCTTTACTAAACTCGAGGAGAATATACCTGATAAGCTACTAGATAGGTTGCCATCAATAAAAGGCATTCAACATGAAACTGATTTGGTGGCAGGTGATGCAACCATATTATTCAATAGTTTCATCCACATTTAACTAGTGTTTTGCCTATGTTTTATATATAAAATGCCTTGATATTCTTTGTTTTATGTTTTGAAGGCAATTTTGGATGAAAGATGCAAAAAGGAGTAAATTGGAGATAATTGGCAGATGTGACCTTCAGTCGATGTTTTGTGCAGAGCGTGAGCTCTAGAGGTTGAAATGAAGTGATTCTAGTGGCATTAAAAAGCTAACATCCATACCTTTCTGGACATCTAAGGCAAGAAAATAAAATAAGGAAGAGCATGGAAATCGCAGCCTTCAAAGTCAAATCTCGCAATCTGCCAGTGTTGACCTTCGGCTATTCCAACTTGAATATCTGGAGCTACAGAAGTCCAATTGATGCAAACTCAATTGTTTTGGATTCATGACTCAAAGTTCTATAAAAGCTCCAAATTTCAGTCAAAAACGATGTCATATGAGGGAGATATGATTTTTCAAAGATGACATCTGAATTCTGCCAGCAAACAGGTTTCGTGAAGAAACGAGTCCAAATTACGTTCCGAAGCATCTAAACCGATATCCAAGTTTTTATTTCAGCAATTTAGCTCCTCTAAGTCAAAGCTTGAAGATTTCATGCAAGGCTATTTCTCCTTTTTTAGGAAAATAGTTATTGAAGTACTTAAATGTAAACAGTCTACTTAATGGAGGACTATTTTGTAAAATAGAGACCTAGGGTTTCCTAAGATATAAAAAGAATGAGAGAAGAGAAGGGGGGTAGCCAGCCAAAAGGATAAAAACGCCCCGTTCCTCTAAGAAACCCTAAATTATGCATTCTTCCTTCTTTTTGATTAGTTGTTCAACAAACATGCAAGGCTAAACACTTTTTCTTGGTTGCAAGGACACGAAAACCTTTGGATTTCAAGAACTGTGAGATTTATTTTACCTTTTCTTTTCAGTTTATATGATGAATATGTTTGTTCTTCTATGCTTATTTTTCCTATGATTGTTTATTTTAATTGCTAGAGCGGACTCTAAGTTATTATTGTAGACAATCTATTGCTAAGTTTGATATCAAAACCGGAGTTGTGGTATATGAACTTGTGAAGCAACTGAGTTTAATAATTGTGGCGGATCTACATTATTAATCTTAGGGAGAACATTCAATCAAATCAAACATAGACTACGAACATTTATGTTTTCTTGATTAATCAACTTATCTAGTTCTTAAGGCTTCCATTGAATTAAATTACTAGTGTGGACACTGTGGTTGTTTGATGGTTAGGGTTAGTTATACGGTGGATCCGTTAACTAACCAATGTTAAGAAGAGATAAATATTCAGAATATAAATTGATGTTTCGTTTCCATGATTAGTTCTGATTTCTGTAGGTGGATGTGTGTTTGTGACCAAGGTTTGTTCTCTTGATAATTTTCTGATTTTATTAAATTTTGTTTGATAGTTTTCTGTTTTCTTTTACATTAGCCTAGATAACGTCCAAACCCCCCCAAAATTACATATCATCTAGCATAAAAATCTGACTTGAACTTCCTTGTGGGATCGACCCCTTGCTTGCTCTATACTATCTTGTGTGTTGTGTTTGAAGCTAGGATAATTAATTTGTGCGACCGCGACATCGCAACAAATTTTAGCGCCGTTGCCGGGGAGGTAATTTTAGTTGATTCTTGTACTTGTAATGTTATTTTTATTTTATGTGATTAAAAAAAAAAGAAACAGAGTTTTTGCTTGCGGCAGTACTGTTCACTTGCGGCGATGGTACTGTTCAAAACAGAATTTTTGGTGGAATTAGGTTTTGACCTTTTTTTTCCTTAAGGTAAACGATGTTCTGAACAGGACTAGTGATAACCACTAGCCCCACTTTATCGAGGCCAAATTCTACTGTTTTCTAAGGTTTTTAGGCAATTTTAGTTTTCTAGCGTAGGATTTTCATATAATTTGCATTGTTTTTTTTTTTTTTTTATCTCTTGTGTGGGTTGCTTTCTTTTGAGTTTTCTTAGCGATTTATGCTTATGACCCGTTCTACTAATCAAATTCAAGTGCAGGTTGATCTTGAAATAGAAAGCACTTTACGCAGGTTAAGAAAAGAAGCTCGCCTTAACATCATAGCGGTTGTACGACAACAAACACTTAAGAAGCTTGCTGCTCCTAACATGGAAAATCAACCATTGTGCATAAACATTGACAATAATATAAACTTTGAGCTCAAATCTGGTTTTATACATTTGTTACCAACATTCAATGGCCTTGCAGGAGAAGATCCTCATACTCATCTCAAGGAGTTCCATATGGTTTGTGTTGGCATGAAACCGAATGGAGTTGATGAAGAACAAGTTAAGTTGAAAGCTTTCCCTTTCTCTTTGAAAGGGGTAGCAAAGGCATGGTTTTTCTCTATTCTCCCAGGTTCCATTGTAACTTGGAATGCCATGAAGAAGATTTTCCTTGAAAAGTATTTCCCAGCATCTCAAGTTGCCAACATAAGGAAAGAAATATGTGGGATTCGACAATCTTATGGAGAGACACTTTCCAAGTATTGGGAAAGATTTGAGCAACTGTGCATTCAATGTTTCTATGAAGGATTGATGCCTACTGACCGTAGTATCATTGATGCTGCAAGTGGAGGGGCATTGGTAGATAAGACACCCGAGGCTGCACGCCAATTAATCTCAAACATGGTAGCCAACTCGAAACAATTTGGCATGCGTGGAGACTTCGTAAACAAACGAGTAAATGAGGTAAGTATTTCTAACCTTGAAAATAAAGTTAATGATCTTACTTCTCTTGTGCGTTCTTTGGCTTGTGGAAATGTACAACAGGTGAAAGTTTGTAGCATATGTTCCTTACAAGGACATACCTCAGATATGTGCCCAACAATATAAGAAGATTACATTGAACAAGTTCATACAGTTGATGGAGGATTCAACGGACAGTCCCAGCGTAAATATGATCACTTTTCCAACACGTATAATCCCGGATGGAGAGATCATCCAAACTTATGTTATGGGAACCCACCTCAACAAGGCAATCAAGGCCGACAGTTCTATCCCCATGGATTTCAGCCCCAACAGAATTATCAAGCAAAACAACCTCCTCCATTCACAAACTCCAATGTTATGGGGTCGTCATCTAGTGATGATCTTCGTGAGATGATGAAAACTTTGGCTTCTAACACTGTGACCTTGCAACAAAATATCATGTCTTTTCAACAGGAAACAAGGTCAAGTATTCACAACTTGGAGAAGCAAATGGGGCAAGTAGCTTCAAGTGTGGG
>Ga0325405_1003626_pt1 | contig 15840 bp, 13 predicted proteins | sample PopdelMetagenome_21_FD_205663 | JGI IMG/M metagenome (GOLD analysis project Ga0325405, IMG submission 205663) | Populus deltoides microbial communities from Bellville, Georgia, United States - Xylem-Control-R2 | ecosystem: Host-associated > Plants > Phyllosphere > Stem > Wood/Secondary xylem...
TTATCAATATGTAATGAGGGTGTGATGTGTCTCTTATGGTAAGATTTTCTTTCTTTCTGTCTTTTGTTTTTTCGTTAGTCAATTTTCACAGGCTACTATTAGGAAAACCTTTAATATAGTCGACTATTATAATAATAATAATAATAATAATCAATGACCTCTAGGAGGGAATATAGCTACTCTCATATATATATTTCACCTAATCTTTTTATGGAAATTTAGAAATCTTAAATCTTAAGTCTTTGGCCTCCTTGCCCTTGGATGATCACATTTTACATGCATGGAAGATACATATGGATAATCAATAGTGATATGTACTTATGTGGAGCTGCGAAATGCTGTCACTAGTAAAGATGCGCTAATTATATGGTGTTGATAGTTAATAAAGTTGGAATATTAGTTCTTAGTTCGAACATTAATTTGTTTAGAGTGTTCAAAGGTCGTTATTTAACGTATTCATTTACCCATTTTTAATTTAAAAGTGAGAAGGTATTGGAACCTGGGAGAAATTAGTATTATTGTCCAACAAAAAACAATCATTTGATCCATTAATTAGCATTTGGGATTTTGCAAAAATTATACAATTTAATGATACAAGATATTATCGTTCAGGTAGTATCTGATGAAGCAAGGGCAATGTTCAATGGAGGGATGGCTGGCTTGACATATTGGAGTCCAAACGTTAATGTATTCCGTGACCCCAGGTGGGGTCGAGGGCAGGAAACTCCTGGTGAAGACCCTGTTGTTGCTGGGAAATATGCTGCAAGCTATGTTAGGGGACTCCAAGGTAACAGTGGTTTCAGACTAAAAGTTGCTGCCTGCTGCAAACACTACACCGCCTATGATCTTGATAACTGGAATGGAGTGGATCGGTACCACTTCAATGCCAGAGTAAGTCATTCTTAACTTGTAGTGGCTGTGTCTCACCATTATTATTATTATTATTCCCAATATTATTCTGAGCGTGTAACTATCTTTGGGCAGTTTAGTTACTTTATCTAGGACAAGTTTTGATTCAAAGGGTAGTTCAAGATTCTCAGCTAAACCCAGACTAGCCATGTGCAAATTAGGACCACTCTATAAGCAAGAGGGGTAGCTAGTGGCGTGGAACTAAATTTTTTCTTTAGCAAACCATAGCCATCTCGGGCACAGCTTAGAAGTGAGTTTGGCATATTTGTTTCAACAATTAGGACACTCGAGGTGTTACCTGTGAGATCTGTTGAAGTTTCTGCCTTTCCTTTTTTGGTCTGAGTTGTTGAAATTGCTTGTCATGACTTCTAACTGAGGCTTGTCCCGTGACCTGTAATGTTATCCTTATTATAATCAAACGATTATGACATTCTTGTTGCGTTGTGATCTTTATCATCAATTGTTGCTAACATTATAAGCGATAACAGTACTATCGTAAATACACTGGAATTTTTTATTTTCTTTTATTCATTTGCCATTAATTTCAAGTAAAGGTCCTGATTGTGCACAAACAAATCCCAATGCCCTCTTCATGAACCGAAAAAGGAACGAAATTATATCCACAACTTGGTAAACACTCCGAGCTATATATGAGCTGTGAGTGTGTTCGCCGAAGTGAATTCACGAGTCTTAATTTTTCGGTGGTGATTTGTGAAGGTAAGCAAGCAAGACTTGGTAGACACTTATGATGTGCCGTTCAAGTCCTGTGTGGTGGAAGGGAAAGTGGCCAGTGTAATGTGCTCTTACAATCAAGTCAATGGAAAGCCCACTTGCGCTGATCCTAGCCTCCTCAAAAACACCATCCGTGGTGAATGGCGTCTTAATGGGTGAGTGGCATCATCCTCATTCGGCTCCCAACACCCTAGAACATATCGTGTTAAATTGCCGGAGTAAATGATTTTTTTTTATTTTTTTTATTTTGATGGGCTTCTCATCTAAATCTGTTGATGGGCCCAAACAGATACATTGTATCAGACTGTGACTCAGTTGGGGTACTCTATGAGAACCAACACTACACTGCCACACCAGAAGAAGCAGCTGCGGCGACTATTAAAGCAGGCCTAGATTTGGACTGTGGCCCCTTCTTGGCTATCCACACCGAGAATGCTGTGAAGGGAGGATTGCTAAATGAAGAAGATGTAAACATGGCCTTAGCCAATACAATAACTGTCCAGATGAGACTCGGCTTGTTTGATGGAGAGCCATCAGCCCAGCCATTTGGTAACTTGGGCCCAAGAGATGTTTGCACTCCAGCCCACCAACAACTGGCTCTCCATGCGGCCCAACAAGGCATTGTTTTGCTTCAAAATAGTGGGCGGACCTTGCCTTTGTCCAGAACCAATCTTACTGTGGCAGCAATTGGGCCCAATGCCGATGTTACCGTTACCATGATAGGAAATTATGCTGGTATGTCGTCCCAGATTTGCAATTTTTTTCTTAATATCTATAAAATATTAAGTTCATTTGTCATGTGACATTCATAAGAGAGTTTTAGCCTTTGCCTTCTAATGTAGGTGTTGCATGTGGTTATACCACTCCTCTTCAAGGGATTAGTAGATATACTAAGACCATTCATCAATCTGGATGCATTGATGTGGCCTGCAATGGGAACCAACAATTTGGTATGGCTGAGGCTGCAGCCAGTCAAGCCGATGCTACTGTTCTTGTAATGGGGCTTGATCAATCTATAGAAGCAGAGTTTAGGGATAGGAAAGACCTTCTCTTACCTGGATACCAGCAAGAACTTATATCAAGGGTGGCTAGGGCTTCAAGAGGTCCAATTATATTGGTGCTGATGAGCGGTGGTCCAATTGATGTCTCATTTGCTAAGAATGATCCTCGTATTGGTGCTATATTGTGGGCTGGATATCCTGGACAAGCTGGTGGTGCTGCTATCGCTGATGTTTTATTTGGAACAACTAATCCAGGTATATATCTGTTAGATGTATCCTCAGAGATGGATTCTAATTTTAATAAATTTTCTCTTGCGGGCTTGATAATTGAACATCAATGCTAGGACCATTGTGTTAAGACTATTCAAGACACCTCTACGCTTGTTGTTCCAGGTGGGAAGCTGCCGATGACATGGTATCCACAGGACTACCTTGCTAAGGTGCCGATGACAAACATGGGAATGAGAGCCGACCCTTCAAGAGGTTATCCAGGTAGAACCTACAGATTCTACAAGGGGCCCGTTGTGTTCCCCTTTGGACATGGAATGAGTTACACCACCTTTGCTCACTCCTTAGTGCAAGCTCCACAGGAGGTTGCGGTGCCATTTACAAGCCTCTATGCCTTGCAAAACACTACTGCTGCCAGGAATTCGATCAGGGTTTCGCACGCAAACTGCGAGCCACTCGTATTAGGCGTTCACATCGATGTGAAGAACACTGGAGATATGGATGGAACTCAAACGCTTCTCGTGTTCTCCAGTCCACCAGAAGGAAAATGGTCAGCAAACAAAAAACTGATTGGTTTTGAAAAGGTTCATATAGTTGCAGGATCTAAAAAACGAGTCAAGATTGACATTCCTGTGTGTAAGCACTTGAGTGTCGTGGACCGATTCGGAATTCAAAGACTTCCAATCGGCAAACATGATCTTCACATTGGAGATCTTAAGCATTCTATTTCACTCCAAGCAAATCTAGAGGAGATCAAATCCTAATAACTCATGGGATACCGACAACTGCACGTTATATAAACAGAACAAATAGGTATTGTGAGTCTCAATAATTCAGATGCGAATAGGTATTGATTCCCGACTCATTAAAGTTCGAAAAAACAAAAAAAGATACGTGTGAAAAAAAATTGGTCAAAGGTCTTCAAGCCAAGCACATCGCCAGCAAAAAGAAAATTGTCAACATGTTTGTTTATTTTTATTGTTGTTTAATTAAATAAAAATATATTATAATAAATAAAATTTTTATTGTTGTTTAATTGAATGCAGTCTATGGAATTGGGCGGGCCACTTGGCTAGAATGAGGTGCTAGATGATTTCGATCAATTGCAAAATCACACCTGCTTTGCTTATGTAAAACTTTGTTTACTATTGTTTCTACCGTGGTCTTGTTTCTAATCAAACTGGTCTGAAACTATCTGGACACCTTGGAATATGTTGTCTGCTACTGTTTTTATTTTCTTTTCTGAAACCTATTTGGACAGCTTGTCGGAGAGAGCTTTGAAATTCCCATCCAATGGAGACATGATTCAGATTGAGGAAGTTGGACAGGTACTTGAGATTCCACTTTCAAAAAATGGCAGAAAAAAAACAAGAGTAAAGACAGCTGATTTTTGGGTAAACTTCAATTTTTCTTTTACAGAAATTTGTCGATGCTATAATTGTAGTTTTCAACAAGTTTCAACGTTGCCCATGATCACAAATCGTCAAGGATCCTGTTCTTGGATTTGTGTTTTTGAATTTCTAAGATTTATAACTGTTTTCGAGAGATATTACAAGATATATGTGAATTTATGACGCGAAAAAAAAGAGAGAAAGAAGGGAGATATATGCTAATCACTTGATAATTAAAAAAGATTGAAAGTTTTTGGAAACTATATATAGAGACAACGTTGGAAAAACGGAACATTGATGAATCCAAAGGAACAAAAGAATGAAATTTACCTCTGGTTTTTATTTTTCTTTTCTTGCTAAGATGGACTGAAGATTTCAAATGCAATCATAAAGTATTTGAAGTTATATCATGACAGGGACTGCACACAAGAAATGACCATCTTAGCTGCTTGAGATCGATCCCTCCGTCCTCCGTGTCTTTTTACTGTGATTTTGATGTTGCAATTTCTTAATTATATCTCTAAATAGTATTATGGTCAAACATGATCCTATGAATACATGTAAGAATTGCAGCTAAATATTAACCGTCTAGCAGGAAGTCCAAGAACTTAAGATTAAAAAGTTTGTAATTTTAGGTTTAAATCCTGTAGTTATTAATATGATGAATAATAAAAGTTTACATGATCGTTAACTTCAGGATCATAAGATTAGTTGAGATACGTACAAACTGGTCCAGATTCGTTAATAAAAAAAAAGAAAAAAAAAGAATTGCAGCTAATTAAAATCTTCTGCACTGCAAGTTGGATTAGTAAGCGCTTCTGACGTTTTAACACCATGAAAAGTTTTTTTTTTAAAAAAAGAAAAGCTGAAGAAATAAAGAGGCTGCCATTGTTTCTGCAGATATTTTCTCAGTTTTAATTTAAGACAAGAGGTTGCTAAATCTTTAAGAGTTGGTAACATTAAATATTATATTGGATGTTATGTTGACAAGCAGAGAGATTGGTTTGATTTTAATCCATGACAAAACAAATGCTAGCATTTAACGAGGAGGGTACGTCTAAAAGTGACAAAATATTTATATTTCTCTCTGAAAGTATCTCTCGTTTTTTAAGTAAATCTTAAAAAAAGATTAAGCCAGTGGAGGGATTGGGATTTCTTACCTATGGTGAATTAATACAATATTCTCAAATCAAGAAAATCGCTAAATAAACAAAACAAATAAATCAGGACAAAACGTGCTCCATGAATGGAAGTGTCGGTAACCGAGGATGTGTTGAAGCGTTAGATCGTACGGGGCTGGGTTTGCCGTGGACCGACCTCTATTGATGTTGATTTCCTAACTGTGCAAACCATACTGTAATTCCTTTGATATTTAATTGCTGACCAAAAATAATTAAATAAAAACTTGTGTTATAATATTATATATATAATATATATACACACACACGCGCAAACATGTGCATTTATATAATTATATATATATATATATATATATAATTTTGTTTTTCAAACATGTAAGTTACATAATAAATACAAGCAGTTGTCCACCATTAAACCTCATTTCCACCCACCACCACTCCTCTTCCTTATCATACTGGAGTCTTGTTAGTTAGCCTTTTGTTTCCAAGTTTGCTTCTAATATTTCCTTGTATATATCCATAGACGCCTTTTCTCTTCTACTTTTTGAGTTTTTTCATCTTATATATATATATATCTCCCTTTACCCGTATAGTATATTCTTATCTCACCTTTTCACTCAAGAACAATCCCATTCTCTCTCTCCATTGGCCCTTCTTTCCTTAACGTCTCTGTCCTTTCACTCTTGCATATCTTCCTTTCTCTGCAGCAAGGTAATGGAAAGATCCCTCTCCTATATCTCTCTCTCTCTTGCACTGGCACATAGCACATGCACGCACCTTCTTTTCTCACCGCCGGTTGCGAGCACCGTGGCCCTTGTGTATAAGGGTTCCTTCGTGGCCATTTTTTTGCCTCTGTTTCTTAGGCTGTTAAGGAGTGGTGGCATCCAATCTCTTTGATCTTTTATCCCACTCGCAATTCTAAGAGTTGTTTTTTGTCTTTACAAGTTTTTGTGTTTGATTCATGGATAGCAGGAGAGAAGAGATGGCAGATTGCAACAGAAACGAAGAGTTCTATGGTTCTCAAGAGATCCAGGTACGTACAAACCCGATTGGCCAGTGACATTTTCTTAATTAGGAAATCAAAATAAGATATTTTTTCATTAGCAAAATAAAACGATATTACTAACATAGACATTAAATAACGACTAAAAAGTTTGAAGCACGCATCATGTGAGGTGACCATAAAATGTTACGGTGCCGAGCGCTATGGGAGCTCACGCACTCCCCAATCGAGCTCGTTCAATGCGACAGAGCTGCCTCTTCGAATTCAATATCGACTAGCTAGTCTGTAGTTTAGGCCCAGGCAAGTATGAAAGTGTCGTCGATGATCAATGGGAATGACAGTTGTCAACTTTACTTGAATATCTCTTTATCATTAATTATTTAGATTTGGTGGTAGATTATGCAGTGATTTAATTTGATGGTGTCACCATATTTTTTTTTTTTAATTTTTTTGTACTTAATTTATCTAAAACAAGGGACTAAGTATAGGTGGTATTTCTAGGGCTGGGCCCAAATAAATCTCTTTACACGAGATTTTTCTTGGTGTAAAATTAGTAGCATGTGATCCTTCCTCATCACAGTCATTGTAATATCTGCGGTCCCTAAAATGCTGACATCACTGACATTCCTTGAGGTGTCGCCAATGTACAATCGTAATTTGTACGTACCACACAGTATCCCACAAGACTTTACCCAATAGAGCTGTCGAATTTCAGTTCTGTTGACTGCGCGTGCGCTCGTAAGTGTGAATTGGTTCATGTAGCCACTCCCCGCTGCCTGTAATTTTTTGTTTTTTACTGCAGAGGCACGCTTGATATATTAATTTAAATGGTAAATCGAGCTGTTGGGTCAAATATATAGAGACGTTGCGAAGAAGAATTGTTTTCATGAAAGTAATAACTCAGAAGCTAATGATAAGTTTGAACTATATTAGAAAAGAACAAAACAAGAAAACTAGTTTGAGATTGAATTGTTGAAAATAAAACACTTTCAAGACACGGTTTCTTAATCTTGTTTTGCCTGCCTAATCCGTTGATGTGGTCAAAGTAAACCATCATTTAGACTGCAAGATCTGGTCCGCTGTATCTAACTAAGCTTTTGAGTGCTCATTCGGGGGGTCAACGTTTTGTTTTGTTGGGTGTAATGATCTTTAATCAAATGAAGTGGGTGGTGTTTGTTGACCGTAATTTTTTAATTTTTTTTAAATTACTTTGATAACAAAATAAATTTAAATAAATATAAACACATTATTAAAGTCTAGAAGTAAGAGAAACTGTTTCAACTCCGCCTGTCTTTCACGTTGCAAGAATTAAGTTACACACAAGTTGTGACTGCTGCTTGTGTGTCTAGAAAGATTACTCGTGCAGGCAGCTAGGCACGGAAGAGCCTGTCCATATGTAAGTGCACGGCCCTAGGGCTCCCCCACCCCCTCCTAACGGCGGCCCAGTGCGTTTTGGATGACGGAAAATTGAGTGATTTTATTATGCTACGAAACATTCCCTTCAATGCTTTGCTGATGTTTATAGTCAATTTACTATATATTTTTTAGGAAGGTTTTTTTTTCCTTGGAAAAACAATTGTTGAAGATTTTTTTCGAACTTGCCACATCAAAAGGTGATCATTATTTTTTTCATTACAGGCAGCATCCATGACCAAGAAATATGGAGGGCTTGCACCCAAGAAGAAGCCCTTGATTTCAAAGGTAAGCTAAGTAACATAATTTATCAAGTGATATTAAAGCAAATCTGTACTCTCTCCCTCTCCCTCCCTCTCTCTCTCTCTCTATATATATATATATATAAACATGATAAATGAGAACGACCCTTTAATAATGCCTGCAGGACCATGAGCGTGCTTTCTTTGATTCAGCAGACTGGGCATTATGCAAGGTACTCTTTTCATTACCAAAGAAAAAATCACAAATTTTCATGCCTTGTCCCGACAGTGCTATTTTCTGTTCGACAGTTGCTTTAATTACAATCAACGGTCCCCATATTTTGCCTTCAATAGCCTGTTATATAACTAACTCTCTTCAAAAAGTTCAGGTGTTTCCAGAAGTTGCAAGTAAATTACAAGCAAAAGCAAAGTTATATTGTTTAGAACTAAAATCTTGATCCTGCCTCAGCTATTATATATTTTACAGATAATCATGATTTTAGTATTAATTACCTCATTTACTGGGTGCAGAGAAGAGGAGAGAATTTTAATCGCAAAATATAACAAATAATAGTACTTGTTGATTTTTTTATTGATCTGTCTGTGCCTGAAACTCTATACATCTCACCTCCTTGTCTTTGTGTTTTTTCCCCTTCCTCCGACAGCAAGCAGCTGGAGTGAATCAAACGTCAACAGTGGCAATAGAAACTTTGCGACCAAAACTACAGGTAGTCATAATTTACACCCTTGTTTTTTTTTTTTCGTTTCTTTTCCCCCCTGTAACGAGCCAGAGATAATCTTAGCCCCTTCTCCTTCTTCCAACACCCAAAAAAAAAAAAAAAAACAGAGAGAAAAAAGTGGAATGATTATCTTGGAGCGCAAAATCCATTAAAACTTGTTTTAAACAGAGAATTATGCTTAGATGATTGTTCTCTCCTTGACAAACTGCAGAGAACACCTCACCATACACTCCCGCCTAGGAGACCAGCTTGTACATCTGGTAGCAACGTGAGTCTTGACATGGATCGCGTAATATGTTCTTATCAGGTTAACTTTGGATGCTTTTAACATAATTCACTGGCTTTCTGTGATCATGTCTTGTTGTTATTGCAGGCAGACTTGGATTGATTGAATGCTCAGAGGAAGAGATTTAATGTGTTTACCAGTCATATCTATATCCATGAAGATTGTACACATTGCAATCGGCCTTTGAATGTTGATGATCTCGACTATTTTTAATAAAGGAGTTTAGTTATGAGAGAGAAATTAAATATTTGCTGTCCTCGCGTGTTTTATAATTTGAAAAGATTAATAAATAATCACTGGGATGGGAATTCTCTGACGCGGCGTCATCACCCTTCCGTCCTTCTAACCATGTTCGCGGTTGCAAGAGTGTATAATAAGGTGCCTTGTTGAATTTGTGTTTTCTTTTTTAACATGTTTGTTTTTGTGTTTTGGAAGTTGTTCACTTAGAATTATTTTTTTTTCAGGTAATTTTAGATTATTTTAACATGTATATATTAAAAATAATTTTTAAAAAATAAAAAATATTTTAATAATTTTTCAATTGAAAAACATTTTTAAAAGTAATTTTAGATAATGTTTGTTTTTGTGGTGAAATAATGTTTTTGAAGATTTTTAAATTTTTAGATTGTTTTGATGTGTTGATATTAAGTATAAATTTTTAAAAAATAAAAAAATATTATTTTAATGGATTTTCAAACGAAAACACTTTTAAAAGTAATTTTAGATAATGTTTATTTTTACCGTTAAATGAAACTTTTGAAAAACTTTCTTGTTTAAATTTAATTTTTTTAATATTTTTTTATTATTTTGATGTGTTAATGTCAAATATAATTTTTTTTAAAAAAATATCAACAATAAACATTACTTTAGTGCATGACAACTACACGAATAAGTAAACCATCTAGGTGGTGACCCAGTGGTAAGAGTTTGGAATTAAAAGGTTTGCTCTTTATGTGGTCTCAGGTTCGAATCCTGTGGTTGCTCATATGATGGCCGCTGAAGGTTTATATGGTCGTTAACTTCAGGGCCCGTGAGATTAGTCGAGGTGCATGAAAGCTGACTCGAACACCTATGTTAAACTTAAAAAAAAAAGAGTACATTCAATAGAGAACTATTTTTAATAATTTTTAGAATAATCTATATTATTTATTTATTTTCTCAACGAGCTACACCATTTAAAATTATAATAATTATATACATATCTATTATGTTTTAAAATTTAAATGATTACATGATAATTCTGCTTTCTTATCAAGTATTTAGTATGATTGCATCTGATCAACTTTCAAAAGTTTAGAAATTGGAAATATTCTATCCTTTTAGTTTGGGTACTGCTTTCTGAAATATCAAAACGGACATTAATGCAATCAAAACCTCAAAAATAAAATGGACTCGCACCAAATCTAATGATAGGCTTGTTGCCGACATGTCACTCATTTATTAGAGAGAACACCCAGTCGTTTATAAAAACCGTCTAGTCGTCGTTATGCATAAACGAAAGATGAAACGACGAGTCACTTTGACTCTAGCAATGAAATTCGTATAAGCAAAACTCCATTTTGTTCCACCATCGGCAGAAAGGACATGAGAGGGCTTTCTTTAGCTTCTAGGGCATCATCACCTGCACTCAATAACCTCTCTAAATCTCAAAAATCATCCAATCAGCCAAAACTCACCACACAGAAGCACCCCTCAAGGTCCAAAACTGATCGATTTCAAAGGCAAACCAACCACACTGAAGCTTCTTTAACAGGTAATAATACTCTTTCTTCACTAAACTCTCAACTTACAAAGATACCAGTCCCAAAAGGTCATGTTTCACATAACAGAGATACCAGGTCAGTTGATCGTCATTATATTTCTAGAATTCTGTCAAGAAATGACTGGTTTTTACTGCTAAACCACGAGTTTAAGGCGAAGAGGATTAATTTGAATCCTCAGTTTGTAGTTAGTGTTTTGCAAAATCAAGAAAACCCAATATACCCGTTGAGATTTTATATCTGGGTTTCGAATGTTGACCCGTTATTTATTAGGAATCAGGCTGTTAAGGGTGTTTTAGCTAATGCGTTTTATCGAAAAGGTCCTGTTGTATTGTCTGTTGATTTGCTTAAAGATATTAGAAACTCAGGTTTTCGAGTTGACGAAGATTTGCTTTGCGTTTTGATTGGTAGTTGGGGAAGGTTAGGATTGGCAAAGTATTGTGAGGAAATATTTGGACAAATATCTTTTTTGGGTATTACTCCTAGTGCAAGGCTGTATAATGCTGTTATTGATGCATTGGTGAAATCAAACTCTCTTGACCTTGCCTATTTGAAGTTTCAACAGATGTCAGCGGATAATTGTAAACCTGACAGGTTTACTTATAACATGCTTATTCATGGAGTTTGTAAAATTGGTGTGGTGGATGAGGCACTTCGGTTGGTTAAGCAGATGGAAGGTTTTGGATATTCAGGTAATGTTTATACGTACACTAACTTAATATATGGGTTTTGCAATGCAAAGAGGGTTGATGAAGCATTCAGGGTTTTCGAAACAATGAAGCTTCGGAATGTCAATCCTAATGAAGCCACTATCAGATCATTGGTTCATGGGGTGTTTCGTTGTGTGGCTCCACGTGAGGCGTTTGAACTGGTGATAGATTTTATTGAAAAGGAGCCTGTTTTGGGGAGATTGGCTTGTGATACTTTACTCTGTTGCCTGTCAGAGAAGTGTATGCCGAGAGAGGCAGGTGCATTATTGAGGAAACTTGGGGAGAGAGGTTATTTGCCTGACAGTTCGACATTTAACATCACAATGACTTGTTTGTTAAAGGGTTTGGATGTCAATGAGACATGTGGGATATTGGATAAATTTATTGCGCGGGGTGCGAAGTTGGGGTTTAGCTTTTATCTTGCATTAATTGAAACTTTGTATAAAGCAGGAAGAGGTATGGAGGGAGATCGGTATTTGAATCAAATGGTCAAGGACAGACTTGTGTCTGATGTCTTTTCATATAACATGCTAATTGATTGCTTCTGCAAAGCCAATGCGATGAACAAGGCAGTAATGGTTTTCAAAGTGATGCAAGATAGAGGTGTTTCTCCCAACCTTGTTACTTTCAATACCCTTATTAGTGGCCACTGCAAAGATGGAGAGGTGCAGAAAGCACGTGAACTGTTGCAGATGCTTTTAGAACTTGGATTGAAGCCAGATATTTTCACTTTTAGTTCAATAATTGACGGTCTTTGTCGAGCACAGCAGTTTGATGATGCTTTAGGTTGTTTCAGTGAAATGGTGGAATGGGGTATCTCTCCTAATGCTGTCACGTACAATATATTGATTCGTTCTCTGTGTCTTATAGGAGATGTTGGTAGATCAATGAAACTCTTAAAAGACATGCGAAAGGATGGAATAAGCCCTGATATTTTCTCCTTCAATGCTCTCATTCAAAGTTTTTGTAGGATGGGAAAAGTTGAGAAAGCAGAGAAGCTGTTTGTTTCCATGTCTACCTTTGGTTTGATTCCCGACAACTATACTTATGGTGCTCTTGTAAAGGCATTGTTTGAATCAGGGAGATGTGATGAAGCTAAGAAGATGTTTTTTTCAATGGAAGTGAATGGCTGTGTTCCTGATTCCTTCACATGCAATTTGATTTCTGAAAATCTGGTTAAGCAAGGCGATTTTGAAGAGCTTCAAAATATAGCAAAAATATGTTCTGAGAGAGGAATTTCTCTAAAATCCATTCCTGCAGTATAGGATTCTGCTGCTCTTGGTTCATAAGCTAGGGCTGATTTGTTTGAATATTCATTCTTTAGTTAAGAGCCAGCCATAAAGCAGCCGGCTGGTTTTTGCTTGTGGCATTTGGAATCATGTATATTGAAGAATTGTATAGAAGATCTCCATTCTGCTCCCATCAGATTGTTTCATATTTTCTGGCAGAAAAATCACGTTGATTCCGGTGTCATACGCATGTTGAGTTTGTGGATTTCTATCTTCTGTAGAAATAACTTGTGGGCTTGGCAATTTGTACCGCTCAACTTTCTTGCATTCCGTTTTCTCTTTTTCCTTGGAAAAATTGTGTTGTGCATGCATGGAGCGGAGCGGCATAGCTGGTCATCAAGCTTACCATATGTCGTGGGGAATCTCTTTGCTTCCAAGTGAAGCGGAGCCTCATTCAACGTCTGCCTCGACATCTACTCAGGATACACTGCTATGTTTTTTTTGCCTTGTTACTTTGAGAGAAATCTAGAATCTGTTTGTTTTATATTTTTCAGAGAAATAAAAATGTTATTCTCTATTTTTCAGTGCGAATTAAATATTAAAAAAATAAATCAATAAATTTCTTTTTCAATAAACCCTTGAATAATGTTAATTTAGATGAAAATATTCTAACCTGAGAAAAATAATTTTTTTCTTGGCATTATTAACTCAAGATGTTTACGGATATCCATATTATTATTATTATTATTATTATTATTATTATTATAACTACAACTATTTTATTATAACCATCAAAATCACCATCATTAATGATCATCATCTTATTATCAATATAACTATTATTTTATTATAATTTCTTCATAACTCCCACACACTGCCATCACAAGATTCACAACAACATTCAACCGCCGTCACCCTCTTGTTATTAAAGCAACCTATATTTTATTATTATTATTATCACTATTATTACAATTGTCATCTTATATCACTATTGCTGCAATTACCATCTTATATCTTATGACTACCGCCATTCTCATCGATATTATTAGGATCACAAGTTCTACAACTATAATTAATGTTATCATCTGTATGACGAAGCTTATAGTATTAGATCGAGTTTCTCGAGTTCTAAATTATAGAGATAGAAACTAAAATTTTTAAGTCTAAGATTATAGCCTTTAATTGTAAAAACAATTATATATATAGAAAAATCGTTATTTATTGTTTAAATTCTTCATGGAAAAATAGCTTATAGGGTTGTTTAAATACAAGTAAAACATTTTAATTAGGAAATTCTTAATTAAATTGGAAGTTATAATCTAACCAAAAAGAAAAAACAACAAGAAAAATAAAAAACTAGCTTCAATTTTTCCTAAGAAAAATATTTTTCACAAAACAAATATGCTCCTAATTTCTAACAACTTTTGTTCTTGTGAGATTCGACTTTAGATTTGATCTAGTTGAAGTCTAACTTATTGAATTGTCAAATCAATATGCAAGTCATTGAATTAATCCTGATTAATATAAAAATAATGTTCCTGATTAATATAAAAATAGTGTTATTTTAGATAAAAATTTTTAAAAAAATTAAAACTATATTGTTTTAGATAATTTTTTTAAAAAAATTCTTAAAGTTTACCCGATTAGATCTTATCTGGGTTTAGTTAAGTAAATTAAGTTTTGAGTTTATTTATCAAGTTATTGAGATTAATATTAAAAATAAAACTTAATTTAAATTAAGCTCTAAATCAATAAATTATCCGGTCGAAATGCTATGCTAATTCGAGTTTCGGAACCATGATACTTTAATGTATCATGATTTACGAGTTTTACCTTTAGGATCCCAAGGAGAAAATAAAAATGTACCGCTACTTTTTCCATGATGTATGCATTTTCTCTTTTGGCCGGCACGGTGAGCACAGGCATAACTTGGTTCGCGTGCGTTTTGAACATTAATTTAACAATTCGTTACCTAGAAGTAAAGCTGAAACGTTTAAGCCAGGGTTCCAAATGATTTAATGGGATCATCTGAATTCTCGAAGACCTTGCTTTAACAAGCCACTTATCCTAAATTAATAGTATGCTCATGCTCAGGCTATGCATTACTCGAGCCAACAGGCGATGAAGACATGAAGTAACTGTGCTGAATCTCCTCGATAGTGAAGTTGAGAAGTAACCTTGACTTGTCGTGGAAGTATTTAACCAGAAAGTATTTTTAGGTTTGAATTTTGTTGCTGATCAGAGAAACTCTAGGCGAGTTAAAGTTAGGTGGCTTGCACTCCAACTGCTCTCTTCTCCTTTAGTCCTCTGATCCGTTCAGCCAGATTTATGCCCAAAATAGAGGCCAAACCACTATGCTGACACTTTATTCCAAATAAATTCACCAACCTACTATTATTATCACTACCATTTCTATGTATATGATTACTTGTCATGAATATTCTCCAGCTTATGAAATGTTCCCCAATTAGTTTCTTGCATGAATTCTTAAAGATTGATATTTTAGATCATTCGGTTTGTGGGTCATTCCCAAAAGATGAAAAGTTACACGAATCATATAATCTCAATTTAGAAAGAAAAAAACATTAACTGGGAGTGTGTCATCGTATATTTGGCTACATTAGTCAAAGTAGGAATTGAATTTGCACCAACAGCAAACAACTAATAACCACGACATGTTCTAGGTTGATGGCACTGCTTTGGTATATAATTAGCCCCATCCCGTCCCCTTTTCTTCTATAAGCTGTGTTGTCTACCATCTTCAATAATGGCACAATATGCAAGCACAATATTTAGACTCTGGGTTTTATCTGCAGTTCTTGTTGGGGTCTCTATATTCTGCTGCAACCTAGGTATGTGACAGATAACAAACAGATAGTCCTGACAAATTAGTGATTTTAATTCAGGAGCATTAACTTTAATTTGCTGATCCTTCACAGGGAAGGCAGATGAAGGTGAAGATGTGCCTCAAACAGGCACAGGAATTATAGGTGGCGTCCCTCAAACTGGCACAGGCACTGGCACTGGCACTATTGGTGGCGTCCCTCAAACAGGCAC
>Ga0325405_1003632_pt1 | contig 15822 bp, 9 predicted proteins | sample PopdelMetagenome_21_FD_205663 | JGI IMG/M metagenome (GOLD analysis project Ga0325405, IMG submission 205663) | Populus deltoides microbial communities from Bellville, Georgia, United States - Xylem-Control-R2 | ecosystem: Host-associated > Plants > Phyllosphere > Stem > Wood/Secondary xylem...
AGGGCATCACATAACCCATTTGCAATATGCAGATGACACTTTGATTTTCCTGCCAAATGATTATTCCTCTCTTCTGCATGCCAAGAGGATCCTTCGCTGGTTTGAGATCATTTCCGGACTGAAAGTTAATTTCTATAAAAGTTCACTTATAGGAATTAATTTGGACAACGAATACACTTCAGGTCTGGCTAACGCAATTTTCTGTCGCAGTGACACCTTCCCAGTCACATACCTTGGGCTGCCTCTTGGTGCTAACCCAACTAGGCTCTCCACTTGGAAACCAGTATTGTCATCAATCAGAGCAAAGTTAAGCAAATGGAAAGGGAAGTTTCTGAGCATGGCTGGGAGAATATGTCTTATTAAATCTGTCTTAAACTCTCTACCTCTATACTACATGTCTGTTTTTATTATGCCAAAGGGCATTACAAAGGCTATATCCTCCATCAATCGTTGTTTTCTCTGGAAGGGCACCTCAAATTCACATGGTATTTGTAAGGTTGCTTGGCACAAGGTAATTAAGAGTAAGCCCCTTGGAGGCCTCGGGTTGGGTTCTATTCATAACAAAAATCTGGCTCTGATGTTTAAATGGCTCTGGAACCTTGATAAAAGAGTGGCAGGAGGTTGGCAAGAACTTATCCTACGAAAGTACCGGCCATACTTCGTAAATAGCCTTCCTGTGTTTGCAGGCTCTTTATCTCCAACTTGGCGTGGCATGGAATCTGCAATTTCCTTAAATCACAGCATAGCCGCTCCCCTCCAATACAATGTCGGGTTCAAGGTGGGCGATGGGAGAAACATCAGGTTCTGGTTTGATTCCTGGCTAGGCCACGCAGCCCATCTCCAATTCATGTTTCCTAGGCTTTACAACCTCTCCCTGCAGCAATCTTTAAGCATTGCAGAAGTTCATAACCCAAGTGATAACTCAATCAAACTTTCTTGGAGAAGACCTCTTCGATCCCGCGAGCTCTACATGCGGGAAAGCTTGATAGCAGAAGTGGAACGTGGTCTAGTCTTCTCTGATGGTGAAGATAGCAAGATTTGGAAATCCCACAGCTACAACGTTTACACAGTCTCCTCAGGGTGCCATCTTCGTGATGGTTTAATTGTTTCAACAAACCTTCACTCCCCTGCTATGCTTTGGAAAGGGTTTGTGCCTCCGAAAATAGATGTGTTCATATGGCTTCTTCTAAAAGGCAGTGTTTGCACAAAAGATTTCTTAGCTAAGAGGAGAATCATCAATTATGAGGAAGCTCTTTGCCCTTTCTGCTGCAAGGAGATTGAGACTATACATCATCTCTTCCATCTCTGTCCTACATAATGGTCTCTCTGGGGTAGGCTCTTTAATTGGTTTGGGTGTGTAGGCTGTCTGCCAAAAGACCCAAGTCATAACCTTCAGGAATGGTCCCGCCTGTTAAAAGGAAAATTTCAGCGTCAAGCAATTACCCTTCTCTGTAAAGGATTATACTGGTCAATTTGGATAGCGCGCAACAATATGATCTTTGACTCCAAAACTCCAGACTGGGATGTGATTTTTGACCTCACCTTTCATCGGTTGGCCTTTTGGTTAGTCCTCTGTTAAAAATTTCAGTTACACAGGCTCCGATCTTTATAGAAATCCTGAATGTATCATGAACTGGACTAACTAGCTGGGGTTGTAAATTCCTCGCTCTCTTTATGTTTTAATTCCCCCCTGTAATCTTCCTTATTGCAGCCCTCATCTTCTTAATGGGGTCGCCTTATTTATAATATTCTCGATTACTATCAAAAAAAAATAAGAAGAAAGAAAAACACTAAGAATGAAAAGTAGTTTTTTTTTTTTTCAAGAGCATTTGATGCGCAGCGTTATATTTAACTCCCACTCTTATCACGTTTAGTATTTAAATTAAAATAAATATAGAAGCTCTTATGATTGATGCTGCTATCCACTAAGTGATAACTATGAAAAGAAAAGAAATTAAACCTCGTCATTTTTTTTGGATAATCATCCAGAGTATATTGAAAAGATCATAAAATCAATAGTCAAAACAAAATACAGGGACATGACAAAAAAGAAAAATAGAAAAAAAAAACATACTTAAGGAAAAAAAACAGATTTGCTACAACAAAAAATAAAGAGACTACCTAAGATTTCTTATTACACCACAATTTGATGCCATCGGAAGATCTTAAGAGGTCATTTTCTGTATAAGTGAAGTTTGAATCTAGAGTATGCAACTAAATAGCAACTCAATAAAGGATGGTGAAGAAACAATCAAATAAATTTGTAGTTCCCTCCTTAAAAATAATTTTATTCATCAACAACCAAATACCCCAAGTAGTACTACTGCAAATTAGCCTTAAAACTAATTTTTGGAATTTGCCTTGCACCATTCCTGACACTGCAGAAGCAGCGAGTCTAGTGTGCTCGGTAAACAATATTGGATACCCCACCAATCCAAAACTTTCATCCAAATACTCCTAGAAAATTTCCAGTGTATAAAAAGATGCTCTGAAGTTTTCAAGTCTAAGTTGCAAAAGACACACAAAGCTTGTGTGGCAGGCAAAACATTCTGGTGATAGATAAAAGCTCTTGTACTAATTTTTTCCTAGATTGCCAACCAGAGAAAAACCTGAACTTTCAGAGGGGCCCCTTTAATCCAAACATTGGATCCAAAAACTCTATCATTAGCAAAAGAGGTACTATCAATTAGGGTGCAACAGGACTTCACTGAGAAGTTTCCATCAAAATTACATGACCATACGAGTTTGTCATCTTTTCCTAACCGAATTATCACTGGCTCCAGCAATGAGAGCAATTGATGATATTGCTACTCTTCATAAGATAAGAAGTTCCTGCACCCAAATTCCATCACCAATGATCATTCACCCATTGACCCATCTCATGAACCAAACCATTATAAATAGTAGAAACTTTGTAAAGCCTGGGAAAATGCTACGCAAAGCATTTAATTCTATCCGCAGATCAGACCAAAAGAGAATGGAGGACCCATCACTAATCATGAATTTAATGTTTTGACGTAATACTAAGCCAATAACACTATTTTGATCCAAGATTGACAAAATATCTTTCCAAAATGGTGAAATATGATCATGCAATTTTGGAATTCCATTCTCGAAAGTTGAGGAGTAAAAATAAGTTGTTACCTGTTTCCATAAGGCATGGCCTAGCGAGCTTAGCCTCCATATCCATTTAAAAAGCGTTGATATATTTTTAGACATTAAAGAACCCAACCCAAAGCCTCCTTCTTTTCTAGCTTTAACCACAATATGTCATTGCATCTTGCAAATTTTCTTTTGCTTCGCCACCCCAGACCACAACAATCTTCATTAAATAGATGTTAGGATATTACAGACACCCTTTGGCATAAGAAAAGAAGACCTATAATACATTGGCAACAAGCTTAGGACACTTATGATTAGGCAAATACGCCCTGTCATACTAAGCATACGACCTCTCCGCATGCTCAATTTTCTTTTGAAATTCTCAATAACAAGCTTCCATGTAAACAACCTTTTAGGATTAGATCCCAAAAGCATGCCCAAATAAGAGCAAGGCAAGGAATCAAATCTGCAAAAGACTAAAGATGTCATACTAGCACAAGAATCTTCCCCAACATTTATGCTAATTAAAGAGCTTTTATGGAAGTTAATGTGCAAACCTGAACAAATAGCGAACCACAACATAATCCTTTTAACTATTTTGACCATGTGAAGATTAGCAGGTATGAAGATCAAAGTGTCGTCTGCATATTGCAGATGGCTGAGGCAAAAGTTGTCTCCAAAAGGGATACCTTTAAAAAGATCGGTTGTAGCTGCTCTCTGAAACAAAACAAATAACCCTTCTGTTGCAATTAGAATAAGAAACGGAGTAAAGGGGTCACCTTGGCGAATCCCACGACCCATCAAGAATTCCTTAGAAGGAGATCCATTAATCAACACTTATAATTTTGCGGTGGAGATGCAAGTGTTGATCAAATTAATCCATTTTCCACCAAAACCCATATGCCTCATAACCTGCTCTAAATAATCCCACTGCATACTGTCGAAAGCTTTGTGAAAATCCACCTTAAAGATAAGGCTCGGCACCCTGCATCTTTTCAAGGAATGAACTGCTTCATTAGCAACCAAAAACCCATCAATTATTTTCCTCCCTGCCAAGAAAGTTGTTTCATTCTCACTGATAAGGTCATGCATAACCTCTTTTAGACGGCTAGAAAGAACCTTAGCCATTATCTTGTAAATGTCGTGAATCAAACTAATAGGCCTGAACTCTTTGAAGCCAAGATGGGAAGTTGTCTTCAGAATTAGATGGATATAAGGCCATGATTGACTCCTTTTGGAAGCCTACCTGTTTTGAAAAAATTCTTGGCTAGATCTAGCAAATCATCTACAATGAAATCCTAAACAAGCTTGTAAAATTTGAAATTGAAACTATCTAGACCAAGACTCTTGCTCCCATCACAGTCTCAAACACTCTGCTTTAATTCTTCCGAAGTGATATCTCGCTCCAAACTAGCTGAAGAAGAAGTCATGAGTGTTTTAAAACCAACAGACTTTAAACCAATTTGGAATCTATCAAGGGTTGGAAAAGAAGCTAACTGCTGCATCTTTTATGACCGGTAAACCTTCAACAACAAAACCGTTACAAACCACTTTCAGGATATGGTTTTTAGCCCTCTTGAAGTTAGCAACTAGTTGGAAGAAACGCGTGTTGCGATCACCTAGGCGACACCAAACTTGGCGAGACTTTTGCTGCCACATGCTTTCTATACTCAAGTTACATTGCCATTACTCATTAGACCCTTCTCTTCTAAAGAAAACTCAACAGGCAACTATAGGGTTGAAAAACCAAGGCTCAATAACTTAAGATCTTTTCCTATTGCAGCACCTCTCCTTGTCATAACTTTATGCATCATGCAGTTCACATCCATTGAATTTGGGGTTCCTAAAGGCATGATTAACTATTTTCCCAATAGATGATCCCTACAGCAGTCAAAATCTGTTAACACAAGGGGAGTCGCCACAGAAGGATTCTAATTTAAACATGTTATTTAATTTTCTCTCCAACTGTGCCCGAATATACTGAATATCCACTAGAACTGACTGGAACTCATATCACCATCTTTTGAATACTACCACAATTTGGAAGTCAATTGACAGTAGAGAGCTGCATTTACTATAGGCATTCCATGCGATAACAAAATTTCATTACTCAATCAAGCTGCAATTATGAACAGAAAACATCTTGAAATATATTATAATCGCACAAATAAGATTCCAAGATATGATTTATATTATTTTTTAACACACCTCTTTAAATAAAAGCCTTTTTAATTTGAAACTTGCACAGGTTCACGTGACATTGTATTTAATTTTTATCAAATAAATAGGGGTGGTAAGATTCAAACTCGTGACCACTTGGTCATCAAGACTCTGATATCATGTCAAATGACAATCTCAACCTAAAAAATTAAGTTGTTAGGTAAGGTTCTAAGATATGGTTTATATTATTCTGTAACAACGAATGCAACGCCATGTGCCTGGTGTGATTGCAATTTTGAGGTAGTTGTTTGGTTGAAGTTAGAGCTAAGATGATTATTAGGGGTGTTCATTGTCGAAATTGGTCCAATTTACATCCAAAAAATCTTACAAGGAAACAATATTTTCTTGTGAAAATGATCTAGAATGAACTGTAAACAAGTTCAAATCCAACCGGTTCATTTTGGTTGTTTCAAAATCGGTACACCAAATAACTTGATAAGACCTGCAAAAAGTAAAGGGACAATTTAATATTAACAGTAAGGATAATCAAAGAAAAAAAAAGATTAAAGCCTGCAAAACAAAATAGAAAAAAAAACTATTTAATTAAAGGAAGTTTACTTTCCAAAAAAAAAGAAAAGAGATGAAACAATTATAAACATCTAATCTAATTTCAATTCACACAGGAGCAAAAAAAGTCATCTCAGTGGGACAACATAAAAAGCAAAAGAAAAATTTGGTCAAAAGTGCATGAAATGATCAATGTTAATTTTTCATTTCAAAAGCTTCAATGTAGAAAAATCTATAGAATATGAAATAATAATGGGAATACAATAATAATGACTAGTCTAGTTCAATCAGTTTTAGAGCCTTAAAACCGAAATGGATCTAAAGTTTTTCTATGACCAAATTTTTGTTTATTTTCTAATCGGTTGATTTGGTTTTTTTTTTGTTTTGGTTTAATTTTTCCAGTTGATTTTTTTAGGTTTAATCAGTTTTTTAATTTTATTGAATATCCCTAATGCTTATTATACTGAAATATGATACCTGGAACATTACCTGTTTTATTCTTATAAAGCTTGTAAAGCGCATAGCAATCCTGCACATTTGTGCATCCCTCGAGTTCCTTTTCATTCAAAGTATACTCTTGCATCTCCCAATCAGTTAGCTGTCCTGTTCGTGCACGGCCTCTATAGAAAACCGCGGTCTTTATAACTCCAACTTTTCGAGAATTGCACACAATATTGTGAACTATCCCTTTAGCTTTCCAATACCCCTGTTTGGTTGCCCTATTTAACCTTGCTCCAGTGGGATATCTCCTATCCCTTGGACCGAAGAAGTACCATTGCCGACTCTCCGATGGGGATAGCTTAGGTAACTCCTCAGGATCCCACTTGTAAACATCAACATCACGAATACTATCAAACTTAAAACTATTCTCGCATATCTTCCTCTTCAAGAAGTAAAGCACAAGTTCCGCATCAGTCAGGTGAAACCTAATTTCAAGAGCCAAACCTTGTCAGCAACACCAAAACAATGTCCACCAGACATTAATATGAATTCAAGACCTAGAATGCTTCCAACATGATGTATTATATTAAGTAGTGATTTGAGAAGAGCAAATCCAAATAATATGTACTTTCTTTAACAAGTGACATGTAGTAGCGGAGCTAATCTTTTTTCATCATTTTATTTTAAATTTTATTTCTTTTCCTAACAGGAGAAATTATTTTTCTAACTTTGTCAACATTCAGTTCTTATATTTCAGTATTCCCAGTTTCATTTACTTGAAGTGGTTGATAAGTCGAGGTATAAAACAAAAGTAATGATTACCTTTCCAATGATCCTGATCCCGATCCCGATCCCGATCCCGATGAAATCGCAACTTCCGTGAGAATATACGTCCACCTTTGTACCTTCTCGTTTTCCCTGAAATTTTCTCGACCCTTGTCAAAGACAATTATGTAACTCTCAGTTTGATCATCTATCTTTGATTGTTTGACATCATAAGAAACTGGAAAAACAGTGTCCGATCTCATCTTATCCATGAATCCGACAATCTTGAAAAGTTCGTCAAAGCACCAAGGTAAAGAAGCACAATCTCTTGCAAATATAATAATTGACAGCCCTGATTCTTCAATGGCCTCAAAGAGTCTTGATCTAATTGCCATTACTTTCTCTAGTTCCTTGTCGTCTGGGATAATGACTCTCAGGGCTAGAGCTGTATTTAAATGGGTGAAATCATGTCTATTGTCTGCGCCTATGAAGCCAAGGAAAAAATCTTGCATCCATTGACGATAAGATGAAGAAACTGATAAAGAAGATGCTTCTTTGCTTGCAACAATAAAATGGGCAGAAGATTGAGATGATGGAGAATATAACAAACAGACACCACAATTCTTCACCTTTACTCCTGGCTGGGAAGAATAAAATGACAAATCAATGTTGCTAAAGGATTCAAGCTGCCATTCTTTAAGCTCTTTAAGGTAATCAAAAGATAGATAGAATAGCCAAATATGATCTGACAGAACTTGGATAGAGTTACAACTAATACACATCGGCGAATGATAATTCTCTCTTCCATTGGCTTTGAAATGACAAAAAAGAGAAGGACTTTCTCCATTTGCACTGAATGCAACACACGCAACAAACCCCATGCTCCAACTAGGCACTTGCACACTAATTGAAGATCCCTTACTTTGATGGTTAAACCAGCCTGGAATTTCATTTCCTGGAACAGCGATACCAAATCCAGTTCTTGGATTAGACAAACCCTGTACCATAAAGAACCAAAATGTTAGATAGATAGAGGGAGAGTGAGAAAGATAGAAAAAGGTTAGGGTTTGATTAAAAGAAGACCTGGAGGTATCTTTCAAGCATGGTCAACCCCATGCTATCTTGGCCATTATGATTGTACAATTCCCAGCAGTTAAGACATATGAACTCTGATCTTTTGGAACTGCTTAGCTTTATCGGATCTGGAATTGTTTTTAGGCTTATACAACCATTCAAATTTACTGTTTGAACTTTAGATGGAACCTCAGGCAATGATTCAAGCATCCTACAATCCTCCAAGGCAAGCATTTCAAGTCCAGAAAGCTGATTTATGCTCCTAGGCAGGCTAACAAAGTTATTCCGGCTCAGATCTAAGGACTTTAATGAAGATAAGCAGCCAATATCTTCAGGAAGTCCCCCTTCTCTTAGATTGCAAGCGCATAAATCCAGTACTTCTAAAGAACACAAACCCGATAAAGAAGGCAACCTTTGATCCGTGGGATTCACAGCTATTCTTTTGCATCCATCAAAAGATAATACTTTAAGACTCTTTAAAAGAAAAATGGATGCTGGCGGTTGTCTTATTGAAGTTCCACTTACATCAAACTCCTCCAAACTTTCAACTTTCCCCAAATTCTCTGGTATATTTTTAAGTTCAGAGCAGTCAGATAGATCGAGTTTTTTAAGGGATTTCAAACAACCTACGCTACTCGGAATGCTTTCAAGGTTCTTGCAGTTGTTCATGCTCAATAGACCTAAGCCAATCAAATCACGAATTGATGAAGATAGTTCAGCAATACCAGTCCCGTCCAAACAAAGCTCCATCAAACAGTTCATGTTTCCCACTATATCTGGAAACTTCTCAAGTTTTGAGCAGCCATCAAGAGTGAAAACTTTAAGCGATTCCATTTCAAGGTTGCTTGTGAGAATCCTAATACTTTTGCAATTCACAAGATTCACATATTGAAGCTTCTTGTGACTTCCAAGTGATGGATGGACCTCAGACAAACTTGTACAACCTTCAAGAATCAGACTCTCAAGATTTGGAATTCCAGTAAGATCTGGAGTCCTAGACAGGTTTAGTGAGTTGCTGAGATTGATGATTTTCAAATTAACTGCACTCTGGAATCAGGCAGGGGAGAAGAAATGTGGATGCTACTATCATACATATATAGGAAAACGATAAAAAGAAATACAAAGGCCATTAAATTAGGTGATCTCACCTTACACCCATACCATAATTGCTCAATACTACTGTTAGCCATGTGAAGTTCAAATAGTTCATCCACCTGTAAACCAGCTGGCAATGATTTTGAAGGGTAAGAATGCCATTCAAGAAATCGCAAATTATTGGAAAGATCTTCAGGTCCTTCAGAAAGCTGCACGTTGTCGATTTTGAGCAATCTCAGTTTGGTCATTTTAGAGAAGGATTTCATGTTCCATAGTGCCTCTTTTATTCCAGGCATGTCCAAGAATATGGCTTCTATTTTTTCTTTTCCCTGTCATCCAAAAGGGAATACAAGTTTTAAAAAAAAACAAATACAAAGTAGAGATGGAGCGTAAATTAAAATAAACTTTATGAAATCTTATGGATAATGTTCTCTATCAGCTACTCACTATGTTGTCCATCAGTGCGAGGCAGACATCCTCGTATGTCCACAATCTACTGCGCCTTCCAGGCTCTTCAAGGGATTCACAACGAACAATTTCCTTACCCATTATCTGCAATAAATTATGCATCCAGACTTGATCCCGAGAGACACTTATGAGAGATTTCTCAATAAGAACTTGTGTTCCAATATGGGCATGGAATCCACAGCTGTCAAGTATCCTTATTATTCGATCTTTTTTAAACCCCTTCAGGAAACAGGCAATGTCTAAAAATATTTTCTTCTCTAATTCATGGAGGCCATCAAAACTAATGCGAAGCACGTCAATAATTTCACGGTCAGGAATATCATTTAGTCTATTGATCGCACTTCCCCATTCAAGGATACTTCTTCCATGCATAAACGAACCTATAACTTCAAGAGCCAGTGGAAGGCCATTAGCATAACCCACAACTTGCTTGGATAGCTCCACGAAATCTTCAGCAGGTTGGTCATTTTTGAAAGCTTTCTGGCTAAACAACATGAGAGCATCATCATCATTCAATTTCTCAGCCTCATAAATTATAGCAACACCATTTCTAGTCAACACTTGTTTATCTCTGCTTGTTATGATAATTCTGCTCCCTGGACCAAACCATTTACTCTCCGCAGCCAGGGATTCTAGTTGTGTATGGTCATCCACATCATCAAGAACAACAAGAATCTTTTTACGTTGTAACCTCCGCTTTATCATTTCAATTCCTCTATAAGAATCCCATACAGAAGCACGTTCCATTAAGATTTCAGAAAGAAGTTGTTCCTGTAAACGGCGCGGTCCATCTTTCTCAGCAAAAGCTTCTTTGACATTTGCTAAGAAGCAGCTACCTTCAAATTGCCAACGAATCCTATCATATACTACCCTTGCAACAGTCGTCTTACCTATGCCACCCATTCCACAAATCCCTATGAAGATTGCTTCGCCAGTTTCTTCACCTATATAACCATTTAATACCTCCAGACGAGAATCTATTCCAACTAATTTTTTACTAATTGTTGGCAGAGTGATGCTTAGTTTGTAGAATATATATTCAACAATTATTTTAATTGATTCCGACTCATTCCTGCATATGATGGGGGAAAACATTAATCATGCTGTGTGCAAATCAAATCAGATAAAATAAAAATTAGCTCAATGTATGGCTATTTGCCAGAAATTAATACATCAATCCTTGAGAAAGATAGGGCTATGACAATAGATAGCTTCAAAAACAGAGACGAAAAGGAAAGAATAAACTGAAAACGGAATCTAGAATCACACAGTTACTAAAGAAGCATGCTTTCAAGAACAACAGCTAGGAAATAAAATATCCATTAAGTTCGGTTTTAACAGGCCAAAAAAGCAAATGGAGTTCTATCATATTTTTTGTCGACCACTAAGTTATTTTTTATAATAATTTTTAACAAAAATTTCAACTATCTTGCATAGTATACTTCAAAAAAAAACAACTTTTAATTTTAAATTTTTAAGTTTTTTCCCATGTATGAAATCATAGTTGAAATGGTTGCGCAAATTTAATCCACACACCTCGAGACTCATATATATCAAATATAAAATTGAGGAACCAGATGAATACATGGAACAAAAAAAAAAGGAAGATTTTTTAATTTAATGATAAGATGAGACAGTGAGACCTATGACAATTGATGATATATATAAGTATTCTAATCATACTAAAAATGTCTTTGTAATATTGATATATTTATAAAGATACCCTAATAAATTCAATTAAATAATAGAAATTCCTCTGACCGAACAAGCTAATTTTACATTAATTTTATCTTTCTTAACAAAAGAACACCTATCAAATTTTAATTCCAAATTAAAAAGAAAAATGTAAAAATAAAAATATTCACAAAAATTAAAAAACATTATAAATAAATTTGCCTCTTTTATTTTATTTTGAAAAGCTAAAACCAATATATTCAAAAACTTTACTTTTGAAAAACAAATCTCTTTTACTTTAGTAAATTTTTCATTTCTTATGATGAATTTGTTGTCATTTCTGCACAATTTTATTTTTTTAAACTAACTTTTTATTTGTTCGTGCTAGATTTGTTTTTCAATGTTTTTTTTTTCATTTTAATTTTTCTATCTAATATTTTTTTATTTTCAAAATATAAAGAAAAACCTGAGAAAAGAAAGAAATTTTATGTAAAGATTAGAAATGCTTGATCACATAAGATCAATATTTCATAAAAGTTAAATTAAACAATCTTGCATATTAAAAAATATACATTTACTACCAAGTGTTTCATCAACAAATCCATAATTTTACCATTCATTGAATTTTTCTTACCATCCTTTAATTAACAAAACTCAAAGAACACTAAAGCATTTGTTAATTGATTTGCGATAAAAAAATGTATAATAAATTGAAAAATAATTTTTCTAGTGTGAACAAAACATCCAAAAAAAGATAAGAAAAAAACAAACGATTTTCATTGGTAAATAAATTAAAAATTAGAAAGAAATTAAAGAAATTTTTTAATTTGTATTCAATTTTTATTTTAAAAAAATTGTAACCATTGAACTTTGGAAGGTGCTCGTCTTTTATTTTAAGGTCGCTAAATAGCTATTTAATGGATAAAAAAATATATACTAATAATTATTTATTCAATAATGAGTTTTGATATAGTTGTTTTATTTTGATATTTAATCACACAGTTCAATTGAAAAACATTAAAAAAAAAAAAAGCTATGTTCATCATTGAAACAATACAGGGCGGATTTGAGAATAAGAATAAGTAGATGGATGATTTACCTATTCCGTACGTCCCAGCCTGATAAATTGGCCACCGTAGAGAGACAATCTTTCCAGATCTGGACCTTTTCCAAATTTTCCTTGAAATTTTGTTCATGCTCAACGAAGGCTTTCTCATAAGTCTCTGAGGGATCCACGTCATAAAAAACTGGCAGAACAGTGTGGCCCATCTCTTTCATGCACTTAACAATCTTGACAAGTTCATCCAAGCACCATGGTGAAGAAGCGTAATCTCTTGAAAATATAATGACAGAAAACCTTGATTCTTCGATGGCCTTCCAGAGAGCAGGTTCTATGGTCTTTCCTCTCTCGAGCTCCCTATCATCCATGTATACATCGATGCCTCTCTGAGCCAGATTAGAATATATATGACTAGTAAAGTTGTTCCGGGTGTCTTTGCCTCTAAAACTAAGGAACACATCATACATATATTGTGGAGGAGAAGAAGATGAAGATGAGGTTATTCCTTGCACGCTGGTGGAAGCCATGAAAATCCCTATAGCGATAAACTAGTACCGATCCCTTCTAGCCTCAGCTAGCTCGCTTGGGTCAGCAATTGCTTTCCACGCTATTTTGTGCAAGGCCTGCTCCTGTGGTCAAACATGAAACAGAAGGTAAGATCAAGAAATTCGGAAATTAAATCTACCAATTAGCAATTTCAAGCTGGAACATGTACAATTCTACTTATAAATCAGAAAACACCAAATTTTTACGAGTATTTCACGAATCTAGACGAAACAAACCGTGTGGTAAGTGTTGGCTAAAGAGGCACAAGATCCAGCCAAGCCCAATATTTTTTCTTCTTCTGGTATCTTAGTAACCAACTTCGAAAGCCCTTTTCTTTTCTTTTTATTCCAATGACTTCGAATTTTTTCCTGTTTCTTTAGGTCAAGAACTCGTACCGGTAAGTTTCCTGGATTTTCTTACGGATCTTTTTCTTACACTGTAAAGAAGATGGAGTTTCGGTGGAGAAAAAGTGAAGAGAGAAATGAAAGGGATATCGAACGCGCATTGGGCAGCAGAGGCACCTTCCTGTCAAGAGCAGGGGTTGGGCCACACACATCACAATTGAGTTGATTCATGCTTTGTAATGAATTTTCAAGTCAAGCATCTATTTTAAAAAAGTAAATAAGGACATTTTACATACAATAAAAAGTAATACATGTTTTGATCTAGTTCGTAAGCACTGAAAAGAAAAACATGTTTTCAAAAAAAAAATCAAAATAAGAAGAATAAGTCCCACCAATTTTATAGCTCCTACATATTTTTTATTAAAAGATTGATCTTAAGAAAATTATAAAATTAACTGAGATTAAAAAAGAAAACATTAAATTAAATCCAAAAAACATTCCTGGCCGCTACAACCCTTCATTTTCACAGCTCCATCCTGGTAACAAAATATAAAATGTATTTTTAAGAAAAAACAATTATAAAAAGTTTAATTAAATTCCAAACACAATTTCAACCATCAATACAAACATGACGGATTCCTCTATCATCAAACCATTTTTTTTTATAAAAATTAAAATAGTAAATAAAAAAATTCAAAACAACATAAAAAATGGATTCTTTTTAATTATCCAAAAACAAGAGAATTTGGGTTAGTGAGTTGTGAGGGGTTAGTGAGTTTGAGGGATCGTATACTATTGATTTTGTCTTTGAAAGTTTTTGAGTCCAATCATTATACTATTATTTTGTCCATACCATTGATCTCTCCGTGGCTAACAATGTTATTTGCCCAATTACTTTAAAATATTCTTTGGAATATACTTTTATACTTCAAAAAATAATAAAAAATAAAAAATTGATTAAGAGTTAAAAAAAGGCTTTAAAAAACAAATAAAAAAGATAAAACCAAAAAAATAAAATTGAAACAAACAAGTCCATCCAATTTTTTCTTTCCTTCATTTATAATTACATGTTTATTAATTAAAAATTATGCAACATAAATTTTAATTATGAGACCGAGTAAAATAAAAATAAAAAAACAGAGTATACATAATTATATATACATAAAAGTCCTCGGCACTGCAACTACTACATCAGCGGCATCACCCTCTTTGGGATCTTGATTTTCATCGGATTAGCACACAACACATCAAGTTGGCTGGAAAGGACTGCCAAGGTACTGTGATTCTGAATAATTATTTTGCTATGCATCAAATAATTGTGGCTGCAGCTGATAGTCCACCTGGTTCGACATGAAATGATAATTCACATCGTTTTTTGATGAATTGTGCTGCAAGTGGTAGCGGACTTGGTTAACCGAATACGCTGTGGACCATTTCATTTAATTGGGGTTCCTGTTCATAGTCAGGGGGTGACTGCGAATGCAACGCCATGTGCCTGATGTGATTGCAATTTTGAGGTAGTTGGCTGGTTGAAGTTAAAGCCAAGATGATTATTAGGGATGTTTATTGTCCGATCCGGAACGAATTGAAAATCAATTTAAATTAAATCGAGGATATCAATTTCGAAGGAATCCATTTCATTTAATGCGAATGCAACGGCATGTGCCTGATGTGATTGCAATTTTGAGATAGCTGGAAGCCAAAATGATTATTAGGGGTGTTTATTCTCCGGTTGCATTTCTTGAGAAAATGATTTGATGGTTATTAGGGATGTTTATTGTTCGATCCGGAATGAATTAAAAATCAATTTAAATTAAATCAATTCAGTTCGATTCATTCAAAATCAAAAAACCAAACAGCTTGATAAGACCTGCAAAAAGTAAAGGGATAATTTAATATTACAAGTAAGGATAATCAAAGAAGAAAAAAGAGTAAACCCTACAAAAAAAAATAGCAAAAAAAAAAAATTTAATTAAAGGAAGTTTACTTTTCAAAAATAAAAAAATAAATAAAAATAAGATGAAACAATTACAAACATCTAATATAATTTCAATTCACAAAAAAAGAACAAAAAAAAAAAAGTCATCTCAGTGGAACAACATAAAAAAGCAAGAGAAAAATTTGGTCAAAAGTGCATGCATGAATGATCAATGTTAATATTTCTTTTCAAAAGCTTCAATGTAGAAAAATCTATAGAATAGGAAATAATAATGGGAATATAATAATAATGGGAATATAATAATAATGACTTGATCTATGTCCACAACGTTTATTTTTTTAACTTTGCATCCTCTCTCTCTTGCCCTTTATTTTGGTTTTTTTTTTTGAAAGAAATTGATATATTAAAAGATTAACCAGAAGATAGCTAAAAATAAGAGATGTTTAGTGAATTTGGGATATTGAATTTTCAGTGCTGTGCGTTTTTGTCTGTGACAAACTTTTGTGTGATAGAGAGATAGAAAGAGATGGCCAAATTTGAGTTTTTTCTTCTTTTGCATTTTATTTGAAATATATAGAGAAATAGGT
>Ga0325405_1003633_pt1 | contig 15822 bp, 5 predicted proteins | sample PopdelMetagenome_21_FD_205663 | JGI IMG/M metagenome (GOLD analysis project Ga0325405, IMG submission 205663) | Populus deltoides microbial communities from Bellville, Georgia, United States - Xylem-Control-R2 | ecosystem: Host-associated > Plants > Phyllosphere > Stem > Wood/Secondary xylem...
TAGGGCTCAAATTAGTCCCAGACGGGGAATGCCTGCGTTTACCATTTGTTGTAGAGGGAATGAAGTGATATATTTGAATTGGCTGTTCTAGAATTTATAATAGTCATAGTTGTAGAACCGACCCAGTCAATTATTTTTATTAAAACTTCCAAAGTTTTTCTTACAAGACATTGACCTTATCGGGTTTGGACAAGCCAAATTGGATCCTTAAAAATTCAGATACGAAATATCCAATCCAATTGAAAGTCTAGATCCCTCGTCAACCAATAGTCCAGATTTATATCATATGATAATTGAGAATAGTGAGAGACAGCTGAAGAAGTCAAAACAGGTGGTGAAAAAACCAACTCTTGGCAAGCTCGAATGTTATTGTTCCAAAGTGCAGTGTTCATTACTCAGAGCAGTGTTTAGGTCTGCAGAGCTTCTCAGCTCCCTAGCATTTAGCTGATAGCTAGGCTTTGCTTTTAATTTGAACTGTTGTTTGATAGGGTAGGCCTTGTTTCATTGTATTTACTCTGAGCACTTTGCCCTCTGCCGCATGGTTTGTCACTTCCTTTTGGAGTTTTGCCTTGCTCCTCTTCTTTTTCTGCGTACAACAAAACTAACTCTTTGCCATTTGCTTTTCTCTGGAATTTTCCAGCCAGGTTTATGAATGGTGTTATTGAGATGTTCTATGGAGGGTTATTATCAACTTTTTCTGGTAAAGAATACCAATAAAAAAATATATAAATGTACTAGAAACGATTTAATTAACTACAGAGAGATTTAATTTTGATGTTCTATGGAGGGTGATTATCAACATATATTTTTTAAAAACCACAATGAAAAGTATTTTTCTTTAATCTTATTTTTCTTAAACAGCAGAAAAAGTTAACACAAAGCCTAATACACACACCCTGTGATGAAACAGTAATCACCATTAAATTCTTTCACCCCACAATAAAATAATTATAGAAAAAAAAATAGTAGCATTTAAGTTCATGCTGACAAAAATTGAATGCTCTTTTCCTAATCAGTAAACATATCTAATAAATAAAGGCAACGAATCAAAACAGAAGAACTTGTTTTCCTTTGGACCACACCTCAGAAATATTTATCTTCTCTTCTCTTGCCAGCTTCCCATCCATATATATTTGCCAAAAATTGCTCCCCGTTTATATTATTCTTTACCTAATTTATACTTGCAAAATGGCAAAATACATTCAGAAACTGATAGGGTTGCTTTCACTGATTCCAACTTCAAACCAGTCCAGAACTATGCAAACAGTTATTCATAATAAATTCCATTACCTACTCCTTGCGGTCAAATATTAAATGGTAAATAAGATTAATTAATTGATTTTTTCGTAGTTAGTAATTACTTCAACTGGTGGAGAGTGGGATTATTATGTATTAAGAAGGAGAATGAATAGAAATTAAAGAAAGAAAATCTGAGCAAAGAAAGATTAATTAAACTGGTAAATAAGATTAATTAAATGAGTAGTGGATTTATATATGTTGTATATATGATTGGTTTTCTCATGCAGTTAATCAAAGAAAGAAAAAAAATAGAAATTATCCTGGATTCATAGAATTCGCTGCTAAAAAATCCACTACTCTTTCATATTTCTTGCTGTGACTAAGATTTTGGACAAAGTATGATCACAGATATAACATTGATCAAGAAGCAGGACACCATTTACATAACTGAGCTTCAGAGATTGAACTAAGCAAACTAAAAAAAAATACAAAAAGGAAGGAGGAGGAAGGAAGGAAGGAAGAAAACGATGAAGGATTTGCTAGACAAAATCTGTACTTAATTTCCACTGCAACAAATTGATCAAGCATTGAGCAATTAGTTGAAAATCTTTGGAAGACTGAATCTTCACGCCCTCTATTTCTACTTGTTGTGTAAGGGATTTGGACCTGTAGGAACAACTCTCATTTCATCCAAAGTAAGATTCTTGTTCTTGATGGAGTTAGAGATCAATTTGTTGACAGCTTCAAGTGATGACGATGACACATGTGATGAAGTTTTCCTCTTATTGGCATCATCAATAGGAAAAAGAAAAGCTGATTTTGGCACTGCATCAGACCCAGTACTTGCAAAAATCATAAGGCACAATGCCATAACAAGAACAACTAATAATCTCATTGCACCAATGAAGAAAACTTTGGATCAAATTGACCCTGAAAAGAACAAGAGATTTAATTTATACTTGAAAAGTAACCGGAGAGGGATTTCAGTGGTAAAAGGAATGGAGATACTGCTGAGAGCAACAGATCAAAACAATGGCCGAGCTGCTTAATTGTAGAAGGAGAGAAAGTGAGCGGTGATGATAAAAGTGACATGAACTATGTATAAAACCTCGGATTTAAAGGTAAAGAAAAGCTTTGACATATCAACATCTCTTTGACCTGAACCTTCACCAAACCTTATTAATTGCTTTCAGTTCCAATGGAGCTAAGACATACTTGGGAAGTGTAAAAGAAAGAATTTTTTTTTTTTCAAAAAACCAAAACAGAAAGACTTCAAGGTAGAGAGATCTGTTCTTATATAACTACCTCTCCAAAACCCTCAAGAGTCCACTGAGTTTTAAGATTTCTCTAGTCCTTTTCTTCTTTTCCATGTAGATTTTACTCGTGCTCTCAATGGCCATGCAAGGTTAAAGAAAGAAAAGCTGACAATATATCGAGAAAAAAGGAAAAATATTAATGGATTGTTTTGACTAGACCATGCATACGGTTGTGTTTTCCTGTTGTCTTGTGAAGCAAGTCGATCCCTGCTTGGTTGGGTGCAGGTGCTTGATTGAATAAATGATGAAAACTAGATAGCTAGCTAGGTGGGTTTTTAGTTAGACAAACTGCTGCTAGCTAGTTTGCTGATGCTCCTGCCGGAATGACGACAAGAACAGTTGAGGCTTCATTAATTCCGGCCTTCTGCATTAAACACACTTTATACTTTTTTATTTATTTGTTTTTTATAACGAGGAACTCAGGTTAAAAAAAATCCCCGATGAAGATATAGCCATCTTGATGTGTTGTTTGTTGGAATTGAACTCACGAATCTGCAGGCTAATGACCCAGTTTTAGGCTAATAAATTTTCCATACCCTTCAGATTTTAGAAAGCTTTTCATTTACTTTTTCTTTTTTCTTTGCTACTCTTACAAAATTAAATTAGTAACAAAAATAAATAAATAGAGGTTTTAGTGTACCATATCTCTTAGAAATGTTTTACAGTGCGGCCAAAATGTTATTTGTTTAAAATTTAATTTTTTTATATATTAATATCAAAATTAAAAAAATTATTTAAATATATTTATAAATAAAAAACATTTTAAAAGACGCAAATTAAATATTACCAATGAGTGATTTAACTGTTGAGAATTTTAGAGCGTGTCGCCCACAAGTAGAAGATAAATATTTCAATAATTATTACTACAAACAAACGAGAGTTAGAACCCAACACTGCTAACTGAGTGTCAATTGAGAAATTGTAAATATATTTGTGTCATGAGAAATGATTTCAATTGAGAGATTAAAAAGATATTTGTGTCATGAGAAATTGTAAATATTTCAATATTTCAATAATTATTATTTAAAAAGAAAGATATTCGGGGTAGTTTTGGTATTTAGAATGTCAACAAATCTCTAGTACGTCTGATATGAGGCAACAACCATTTTTAAAAACTCTTATGAATCTCTGAGATGAATAACTTATTTTTAATTAAATTAAAATCATTAAAAATATAAAAACAATTATTATTTTAATATATCTCTAAACAATTTAAAAAATAATTGCGATTTAAAAAAAAAAAATTCCTGTCCAACTCCGAAGCTACAGCTACAGCTCCCTCCTTTTTTTTTTTATTTTTTAACCTCTGTTGACGAACACAGCAAAACATAAACAAAAGAACATGATCCCCAAATCCGCCAAAAAAACATGGCAAATTCCTCTTCTTTCAACCACCGTTACACTGTAATAACCTCATTATTCCTCGGCTCTTTCCTCTTAACAATTTTCCTCTTCAACAAACGAGCTCTTGAGCCCACTCTTTATTTCTACAGAGATTTCTTTCCACAAACAACGACTGCCTCCCACATTTCCTTGCCTAATTTCACCCTTCCCGACTCAGAAGAACCGGTTGACTCAGTGATTCACCAACCCATTTCTCAAAATGAGACAATTGAGTCCAAAACCGGTGATGATTCGAGAAATATGGAGGTGTCTACTGAAAGTGAGGATGACCCAGATGGGGGTGTGGGATCTGGTGAGGATTTGATTTATAACTCAACAAATGTGGAGGTGTCTAGTGAAAATAAGAAAGACCCAGATGTGGATTTGGAGTCTGGTGGGGATTTGAGTGGCAATGGTGGTGATAAATTGATGGAGAGCTTGAAAAGTTGTGATCTTTATAGGGGTACTTGGGTGAAAGATGAAGAGTATCCGATTTATAAAGCGGGTTCTTGTCCTTATGTTGATGAGGCTTTTGATTGCCAAGGTAATGGAAGGAAAGATTCCGATTATCTTAAATGGCGTTGGAAGCCTAATGATTGTGATCTTCCAAGGTTTGTGCTGTTTTCTTGGCTTAATTTTTTTTTTGTGTATATATATATATATATATTGCTAGTGCATAATGTAATTGCATGTCAATGAGTTTGGAGATATTGCAAGAATTAGGCCTGGAATACTTTGTGATATGTATTTATTGAAAGGAAGATTGCTAGTTGTTTTTTGTGCAATCAACTCTTTCTTTTACAGTCTTTGGGCCTTATTTGTCTTTCCATATGTTTCTCATGTCTGCTTCCCCAACCTTGGTGGCTTGCTATAAGATGATCTTGCTACATCCTAGGTTACTTCAGCTTGTTGGAATGTTGAATACTAAATCTATGTGTGTGAAGTGGAGATTCACTATCAAGGTGCTTGTTTTTTCTCTTCTTCCTTTTGATGCATTCTATAACGTGAAATTTTAGAAGCAAGAGCACCTTCTTCTTCTTCTTCTTCTTCTTTGTTCTTTTTTTTTTCCCAATCTATCATGTATTTCCATCATTGAAGCAGAACTATACCAAGGTTCATGAAACGATCTGTAAAGTCATGAATGTGTATATGAATGAACTGTAGTCCAATACCTTAGAAACAGGGCAAGACATTTTGATGTGAGAGATAAGATCAGAAACAAATATTTGTTGACTCATCCATTAATGTGTTATTGATCGCTCATTTGGATAGACTATTCATTGCCACTAAGAAAATCCTTGCTTCTCCTCTTATATGACATTTCCTTTTACACTATTTAAGCAACAGTTTCAAAGTGATTTTTGCCTTGATGGAGACATTAACTACAGTGATATGAATCTATGCTGAGCCTCAATTCTTTTCAATTACTTTACATATTTATCAGAAACAATGTTGTCAAAAGGCATCTAGGCACTCTAGGCGAGGCCGTAAATTAGCCTTAATGCTATGAATTTCAATGAAACGCTGCCTAGGCGAGCGCCTTGTGAGTGGGTGCAAGGCGTTAAAGCTAGCATCTGCATGAAGTAATTCTTTTTCTATTGGGTTTTACTTTTTTTTCTTAACTTATTTATGTTTTGACCTATTTTTCCTTTTTTTAATTTACAATAAGAAACAACTTAGGGGTATTTTTATAAAAAAAACAAAGATAAGGGTAAAAAAGGAATTTAAAAAAATCATTTAATTGGGAAACAAAAACAGACAAGGAAGGACACCTTAGAAGAGAAACGCCCGCCACACTCTTTTTTCAACAGTGGGAGTCCGAGAACAACACAAGTACAAGAGAGGAAAGCATGGATGAAGATGTTTTTGAAGATTAATGAATAATGATATTATGATATTTAAGTTTGCTTTTTAATCTATTTGACTACTTCTTACTTGAAATTATCTTTTTTTTTAAGGATGAAAAATACAACTTTATATGACTATGTTATGTTATGGTATTTTATATCTTCTTTTGATTTTATAATGATCTAATCTTAATTGGGAAGGTATATATTTTAGATTTATATTGTATTATATAATATTAAACATTTTTTTTTTTAATTTATAGCATATCACCTTGGTTCATTCGGGCAAGCGCATAGGCATGCACCTAGCGCCAAGTGCCTAGTGCCTAGCTCCTTGAGCATTTTATAGGCTTGGCATCTTTTAGCGCCTTTCGCCTTTGACAACACTGATCAGAAATGCATTTCTTTTCTGCATTCGCTCTTCACTCGTAGGTTTAATGCAACAGACTTCCTGACAAGATTGAGAGGTAAGAGGCTCATGCTGGTTGGAGACTCCATGAACCGAAATCAGTTTGAATCAATGTTGTGTCTCCTTCGTGAAGGCCTGCCTGATAAGAGCAAAATGTTTGAGATCCATGGCCGCAGAATAACGAAGGGAAGAGGCTACTATGTCTTCAAATTTGTGGTAATTACAGATTTTATATAGTTATGCTGCTTCTATAAAGGCCAGAAGACAGCATTAGCCAATATTATAGTAGTTAAACTGAGTGAAGATAGAGGATCAGAAAAAGAGCAAAAAATTGCAAAAAAGTAGTCAATGCATTCTTTCTTGACTTGTTACAGATGAGTGGTAATAGGTCTTTATGGCTGCAACGATACCTTGGCTTTATTGGGAATCCTCCATTTCTTCAAGAAAATAATTTGAATGCGCTTGTATTGTGAAATAAATCTGCTATACTTCCATAAAAATTATCTTTACAATTGTTTTCTCATTTGTTTCTGGTTCAAAAAAATTATGGGTTTTGTAACCGGAAGTAGCTCTAATGCAGTAGTGCTACTCGTGAATTCTCTCTCATTTTGGAATCCACAAGTTTCCTTCTGAATGCACAACAATCTACTTAGATAGACTTAGTTGTAAATATGGTATATCAACAATGTTTATTCTTCCAAAGAAAAAAGAAGAGGGTTGATGATTTTAATAATTGCTTGGGCAGGATTTCAAGTGTACTGTGGAATTTGTGAGGTCACATTTCCTTGTAAAGGAAGGGGTGCGGATAAATGCACAAGGAAGCTCAAACCCAACTCTATCTATAGATGTAATTGACAAGACAGCAGGCCGATGGAAGAGGGCTGACATCCTGGTTTTTAATACTGGCCACTGGTGGACTCATGGAAAGACAGCTCGTGGGTATGTTTGAATTGCTGTTTTTGTTATATTTTAAATTGTAGTTCCACGTAATTTCTGCCTTTGTTATTATATCACTAAAACATGATGGTATTTTTCCATGTTTATATTCTTTCTCGGGTAAACTTTATTTTTGCCTCTATGAAATTATCGATGTTCCAATTTTATTCCTATAGTATAAAAAATTCTCATTATTACCCCTTAGTTTTCAAAAGGCTCTAATTTTACCCCTAACCATTAAATAACCTACTCTTTTGAATTTGGTTGGGTGTTTTTTTTTTTTTTAAATATTTGTAAGTGGTTTTTTGTGAAATGTTATAACATTTATGGGAATTTGATAGGAAATAATTAGAGAAAAATTAGGAAAACTAAAATAAAGTAGGAAAAATGTGAGATTTTTATTAGTTATTTAATAGCAGAGGGAAAAATCAAAAATTTGTCAAAATTATAGGAGTGAGATTGGGGCATTTTAAACTATAGGGGTAAAAGTGGAACATTGATAAAACTACAAGTGCAAAAATGTAGTTTACTGTTTCTTGTCTCTGCACGTTTTGGTTCAGTAGCTAGGTTACATGACATTGTTAACCCTCCCTCTTACATGATCCTTGCCATTGATGTTGGGGAAGATTTTTTTTTCTTAGCAAAGATGTGAGTGGTGTTTAACTCTGGACAATAGGGACACGCTTTATAAATTAAGCTAGTTGGCACACACTCTTCTGTTTCTATTTTGAGAGCTACTTCAGTCTCTCTTTTTTCGCTTTGCTATTAATAGTAACCAAAAAAGAAGAAGGATTAGTATTGAACAAGAAGAAATGGTGAGATTTGAGTAGGAATCCCTTTTTATTAGCCATTTCTAAGACAAAAAAAATTAGTCCCATCCGGTAAAGATTCTAAACCCTGCATATTGCTGGAAAACCCCTTTTGTGAACCTTATCTTTTATCCAGTATTGAACAAGAAGAAACGGTGAGATTTGAGTAGGAATCCCTTTTTATTAGCCATTTCTAAGACAAAAAAAAATTAGTACCTTCCAGCAAATATTCTAAACCCTGCATATTGCAGGGAAATCCCTTTTGTGAACCTTATCTTGCATCCAGTATTGAACAAGAAGAAACGGTGAGATTTGAGTAGGAATCCCTTTTTATTAGCCATTTCTAAGACAAAAAAATTAGTCCCTTCCGGCAAAGATTCTAAACCCTGCATATTGCAGGAAAATCCCTTTCGTGAACCTTATCTTGCATCCAGATTCTTTAGTTGGTTTATAGACGTGTGTAAATGCATGTTTGAAATCATACTGGTAAATAGTTCGATTCAGAAATTGATGTCCTTGCTCATTTTGTCTATCTAAATGTTTGTTTTCCCTTGTAATGCAGTGCTGCTTAATTGTGCAGGAAAAATTACTATAAAGAAGGTGACTATCTCTATCCAAAGTTCGATGCAGTTGAGGCTTACAGAAGGGCTCTAAGGACCTGGGGAAAGTGGATTGACAAAAATGTGAATCCAAAAAAGCAGTTAGTATTCTATCGTGGATACTCCTCAGCCCATTTCAGGTACATCTTTACTTCCGTTTTCTTCTAACCGTTGTTTCATCCCTAGACCTAGGCTATATTATAAATAGTATGGAGGAGAGTATATTTTGTTCATGTTTGCATTCTTTCAGATTTACAAAATGCGGAAAATTCATTTTATTTAACACCTCGAGTCTGTTAATTTATAGCAGTAGCATGGATCAGCTCTGTCACTCTTTCCATATTTGGAAACTTTTCTTGTGAAAAGCAAATATTTTGCTGAAATAGATATAACTACTGCAATTATTTATTTTTCTACATTAATTATATAATAAGCAGAGGTGGAGATTGGGATTCAGGAGGGACATGCAACGGGGAGACTGAACCAGTTTTGAGGGGGTCAATTCTCAACAACTATCCTGTCAAAATGAAGATAGTGGAGGAGGTAATCCAGGAAATGAAGAATCCAGTTGCACTGTTAAATGTCACTAGTTTGACCAATTTTCGAAAGGATGGGCACCCTTCAATCTTTGGCAAGAACGTAACTGCTGGGATAAAGGTATCATCAAGGCGCCAAGACTGCAGCCATTGGTGTCTTCCAGGTGTCCCTGATGCATGGAATGAGCTAATATATGCAACCCTGGTTCAACATTGACTTTCCAAGAGTTGAAACAACAATCTTCCCTCCTCATTTTCAACGGGGAAAGAAAAAATATTTATTATTTTACTTTCACCAGGCATGGAGAATTCCAAGTTTTGTATTGTTCAAGACTTGCAATGTGAACTCTGACTTTGCAAGTCATGGAATTTTTTTTTTCTTACAACCATTTCTGAATCTATGATATATATATATTCATGTAGGAGAAATGTGTTCTGATGATTGGTGAGGTTACTATTTCTGATCTTACCTTTTCAACGCAGGGGGTTGTTTCTGGGTTGCTTCTGTGGTAGGTCTTTTTCCAAGAAGATTACATAAAGTAATGCCTTGGCTTAAAGCTGTAAGCAACCATCAAACTCCACTTCTCGGCTTGGACCATAAAACATGGGTCTATCGTATAATCTTAATCTAATTTCAGCAAACTTGGTCAATCTGCCATAATTATTTGTACAACTTTTCAATTCTTTGCCCACAAGAAAAGTCAAGCAGATAAGCAATGAAAATGATTGTTGTGATTTTGGGTGAAGATTGGACTGAGTTCATCCGATGATCATCACTGACTAAATGGCAAAAAATTTGAAAATTATGAAATGCTTCCTAGGAACGTTGACATGCCGCTCCTTTTCTAATCAGAAAACAGACTCTTTTTTAGCTGGTTTGGCTTTTTATTTAAAAATATATAAAATAATATATATTTTTGATTTTTTAAAATTTATTTTTGATTTCAGCGAATAACTTAAAAATAATAAATTTAAAAATATATTATAAAAATATTTTTAAAATACAAAAATAAATATATCATCTAGATAATAAACATGCCGGTGCGAGTTGAGTTCATAGACTTTTATTGCCATGATTATATATGGTATTCTTTTCTCTTTAGCCAAACCCATGGAATTCCTCTTGCACGAGTCCATTTATTTATATATATATATATATACTTTTTGGTCAATATAATAAGGGTGGAGAATTTAAACAAAAGGCATGTATTATTATCATAATGTTTTTGGTCCATCAATAAACTTACTTCGAAGACTTGGCTTCTATAATTTTACAACTTAACTTGATAGAAAATTAATTGAATAAGTATATCATATGGTTGGCGTTATGGTGCCAACTATATATATTAATGACAAAGCAGCTCATTAAGCAATCTTTATTATGATAAAGCAAAATTAAATGCTAAAGTCATACTTCATAATTATGTGAGTGAGTGGATTTCTTTTTTCATTATTTATAACTAATTAAGAATCAATCCCAACGGTGACCACCAAAAACACTGTTGTAGTTTGGCTTGGCCAGTTACTCTGCCTGCTTGTTAAGTATATAATTAAAACCATATATATATATATATATTGACTTGCAAATCCTTCAACACTTCCGTCCTTTTTTTTTTTTAACCTTTTCATTTGGGATTTAATGGAGAAATTTTTAAAAAAATTAATGTAGGTGTCACAGAGAGAGAGAGAGAGAGAGAAAAGTAGTTGGTCAAAATGAACCCATGCAGAAGGATGTATATATCGAATTACATTCCCATAGAATTCCACAAACAAATTGTTAATTTATTCTACCACGAGCTCTCTTATCTATTCGGTACGAGACTTGGGGCACACCCTCGGATCGATCCCCTGTTGAATTGTTCATCACTTCAAATTATTTGGTATTTTATAGTCTGACTAATAATAATATATAATAATAATAATAATTATTGATTTACATAAAGCAGTGTTGATGAAATATTTCAGCTATATATAAACCTAGCTACTAGAATCATTAATTTTGTACTACCATGCATGATCGATAGCCGCTTTACAATTAATTAAAATTGCTTGCTTGCTTGCTTGCTAGCTCCTATGGACCATGTCAAAAACGGCTACATTTCTTTCTGATCAGTTGTGGTGCTTTCCTCACATGAAGGACACTTTTTAATTGTACCAAAATCCTTTGCAAGTTGAGAGTGCGACGACGACGACGACGACCGTCCAGTTTTTTGTGACCTTAATTCTTGCAATTCTCTCTTCAATCTTCTGTTCTCATTGCTTAAACTTTCACAACATTTCTTCAAGAGTTCACAGTCTGCCTCTGTTTGCTTCAGCTTGGTCCTGCATGCACGTTAATTGTTTTTATTTTTTATTTTTATCACCATTATTACTGTAGAGAAGAAACCGAATACCCAAAAAGAAACCAATGAAAAAATGACAACAAGGATTTAAATGCACAAACTGAGTTATGGAGTTATTACCTTGCCCTCCTGTTCTGGAACCAGACTTCAACTTGTCTCGGCTTTAAATTCAATTGCTCAGCGAGTGCATGCTTCTTAGCCTGCGTGCATGAGGTGGAATCCTTTATTTAGTCACTGGATAAATAAATTAAAGACAGGAGGGGAGGGGAGGGGAGGGGAAGACAAATAAATTGAAATTAAACTAATGTTTTTGATAACTGAATCAAGGATTTATATAGCAAATTATAAATAAAACCAAAAGCAAAAAAGGTCATGCAGGGAGAGGTTTATTAATTTGTAACTCTAAAAATTAAAGTTTCCAGGCAAAATTAAATATTATAATTTACAAGTACTAACAATAATGATATTAAAAAAAAAAAACATGTGTATAATTTGATTTTCTGATATCTAATCAAAGATCAGGAGTGATAGTCAGCAGCACAAACTGCCTGACAAGGAAGGGAAAAAATGAAATATATAAAGAGCAGCAAAAAAGGGTACCGGATTAAGAGTGGGATGCCTTCGAAAGCTCTCCTCAAGATAGCTTGATTGGTCTTTTGTAAGCCTGAGTTTCTTTCTACCAGTACCATACATGCAGCTGTTATCAATGGAATGATCACTTCTCTTATTTCCATAATCCTCGTCTTCTTCAGACTTGAAGCATGCCCCCTCTGCCTTGCCATGATGATCTATATTCATGGAATCTTCTTGATCAGGGCAGAGTGTAAATGAGAGGTCTAGACGTACCACAGGCTTCTCCTTCTGTTTCTGCGGCCATGGCGCATAGTTTTCACCTCCTAGTCCAAGCCCAAGTCTTGTGTTACAGTACCCTTCTTCTTCCATGTTTGAGAGAGAGAGAGAGAGAGAGGGGAAAAGAGAGAGAAGATGATGAATATAATTGGCGAATAGAGAGAAGGGGTTAGGAGGTGACTTTATACAAGAATATTCAAGTCTTTGGATATAATTTAGGAATATATAAATGATTTAAATATATATATTTTTTTGTGAATAACTACAGTGCTAATGACAACTAAACATGGTGAGAGAGTGTCCTAATGGGTGCGTTAGAGCCATGCATGACCCTTTTGGGGGAAACCAAAACTTCCTTCATTCCTTCCATATCATGTTTGACCTCGCGATTAATTTCCACAGGGTTTTAATTAATTAATAATTAAATTTAGACTTTGATTGATTTGAGTCTACTCTCCGGCCCCTGGACCGTATATTTCCAAACAATTTCCCTGCGTATGAAAACAAAAGAAGTCTTTGTTTTGAATTTGGGGTCAATTGTCTACGCATATGCAAACATATTAGTAACTTCCCACCTTAATTTCTTCAATAATATCAAGAGTGATGTTATTAATTTCTTTGCTTTATATATATATATATATATATATATATAGAAATCTTAATATTTTTCTAAAAATTCTTATTATCATTATAATATTTGTTCTTACTGTCATCCAGGTTTCTCATGATATACTATACTAAATATTATACTAGTATAGTAAATATAATATATTTAATAAAGCATAATTTATATATGGATTATATAGAAAATAATTTATAAATAAAAGAGATCTTCTTGTGATAAAATCTAATCTATATATTTTTATATGACCTATAAATTTTCTAGTTATGATTTCAATTCACCAAGCTATATAGTACAAAGAATATCGGAAAAATATTAGTTTTGTATTATTATATTTATTGAAGGAAGGTATTTTATATATAAGCTAATTATACCTATCTCTGTTATATAAATATAAGAATAGAGATATTTGTAATATAGTTTTAAATTGAGAAATTAAATTATCAATTCGTAAGTCATCGAATCAACGCCCGTCATATATTGATTATGTTCTATCCTCTTTCTAATAAAATAATAAAAAAGTTATTATTTGTTTCTTCTCAAAGGGTAGCTAGGTCAGATCATCAACGATGTAGAGGTTCAATTAGAAACTTGATTCAATCTGAGTGGATGGATCATGGGGTAAGCTAACCCACAGGGTTGGACTCCATTTGACATCACTTCCTGGGATATATTATCTTCCATCTATGTCTCAGCTAATTTGATAATTAAAACACCATTTTTTCAAATACTTGGTGCTTGACTAACTCTTTTTAGTTGAATTTTGGGTTTTTGTTTCTTTATTATTATCCTAAATGCGAGGAATTCACTTTATCCCCTCTAAATAATTATATATTCAAACAAAGACTCTGATCATAATTCTTCAAACAAATTTGTTTGTGTAGAATTTGTGCTATAGGTATTCAAACTGTACTATCATAGATTAATTCATAGCCTAGTGATTATTCCATTGTTGATGACAGTTATAGCTCTTTCTAGAAAAAAGCTATACAATTAATACATAAACAAATATATTACTAATATTGGAGTTGATATATAAATATGTAATGTATAGGAAAGATAGAAGAATAAATACATGAGTGCATAATGGTTGAATCAATTGTTGCGAAGTTTTTAAATGAACTTAAATAACTTCAATAATTATCTCTTAATCCAAGATATTTATAAGCCTAAGCATACCTCAAGAAAAATGGTGTTGTAGGTATCTTGTGATACTTGAAGTTACAGGAATCTCATGGTAAGTTGTTGGTCGTGATACTATTGATATAGAAGTTGGTGCTCGTTATTAATCATTTTGTCTTGTCGTGTCATTAGTGGAAGGTTTGGTGATTGAAGGTGTTTTTTAAGGTGATTTGTGGGTAGAAAATAATCATTGACGAGAATGGAGTTTTATCTGCTTTGTAAGTGATGTGCAAAAACATTTTGATTTCTAAGAACTAAATAGGAAAAATTACTCTGACTATATTGTAATTTAATTATTTTTTCACCTTACCTCTATTTTAAAAAGAAATAAATTACATTTTCATTTATTTTTTGGTACAATAAAAGAATTAGAGTCTTGGATGGAATTAAGTAAACATAGGATGACAATGGTTCTTGTTATTTCATGTTATTTATATACCCGCACCTAACCTGACATTTTTTTTTTTTTTAGTAATACAGTCCAAATAGGGATTTGTTAAAATTTAATTTTTTATTTAAAATTAGTTTTTTATGTTTTTAAATTATTTTGATATCCTGATATCAAAAATAAATTTTAAAAAATAAAAATATATATTATTTTGATATATTTTTTTAACAAAAAAACACATTAAAAAATAACTAAAAGCACATTCACATGCATCTTTATAATGATATTAATCATCCCTATTTTACCCGCATTCAGTTTAGTTGAATTGAATAAAAAGTCTTCTTCACTGGTTTGTACCCACTGAATATATAATGACCTGACTCATCTTTCTTTTATATTAGAAAAACATTTCTCTTATTAAATTTTTTGTAGCAACTTACAAAATCACTTCCTGGAAAAAATTATACAAAGAATTTGACTTACTCAATAATATTGTTTTTCTATTTAAAATACTAATAAAACATGTGATTTAAAGTATATAATTACATGTAATCATTCAAGATCCTTTTTATTTTTAAAAATCAGGTATATAATGTTAAATTATGTGCTTAATATTTATTGAATTTATTTATATTATATATTTTTCTTAAAACAATACATCAACTATCTAATTTATATCATTTGCTACTTTGTAACGTATTTGATAAAAAAAAATAATAGATAATAATAAGGGATACTAACATACTAATTTTACATATTCTTAATTATTAATTAGTAATAATTAATGAATTAATTATTATTATTATTATTATTAACAAAATAAAGAAAAATATTTTTTTTTGTTATATATAAAGTGAAATATATGTAAAAAGTAAAAGTTATATAGGTGTTTTACAAGGGTTATAAAAAAAAATTAATAAATAGATAAAATATAAGGTTAGGGTACTATAAGTTAGATGATGAGATAAGTGAATCATACATCTGTCTTCATATTTGAATCAAATCAAGTAAAACCCACCTCAATTGGGATGGTTGATGTTGAGAAATTAATAGGATATATAAAATTAACATTATTCATACATTAAACTAGCCAAGGTGTTTTCTCGACTGTTTTATTTTTATATGAACAATGAAGTAGCTACTCTCTTTTTTTCCTTTAATTTTTTTTCTATATCCTAATTAGATGACATTAAGTTTGAAAATATGGTAGAAATGAAAAATTAAAAGATACGGTACTAAAATGTATAACATAGAGAATACATATGATATGACATTAAGTTTGAAATTGTGGTAGAAATGAAAAATTAAAAAATAAAGGATTAAAAGGTATAACATAGAGAATACACATGGCTACTTTCAAACTCG
>Ga0325405_1003635_pt1 | contig 15817 bp, 18 predicted proteins | sample PopdelMetagenome_21_FD_205663 | JGI IMG/M metagenome (GOLD analysis project Ga0325405, IMG submission 205663) | Populus deltoides microbial communities from Bellville, Georgia, United States - Xylem-Control-R2 | ecosystem: Host-associated > Plants > Phyllosphere > Stem > Wood/Secondary xylem...
GCAAAGGGAGGTGAAACTCTTGGTTTTGTGCTCTTTTCTTTCTTTCTTTTAGTATTATTTTTTTCTTTCATTTATATTTTGAAATCACAAATGTATATTATTTAATATAAAATTAATTTTATTTATACCAAATACCATCAGTGTCTATGATTTTTTCTTAAAACCTTTTTCCTCTAATATTGGTGAGTTGGGCGCTACTCACCAAAAAAGAGTCTAATATGTTTTTTTTCAGGCTTTTAATTTATTGCCACAAAAAATAAACAATTCAAAATTTCACAATTCAGAAACACAATCTACAATTCATCTTCCCAATATAATTAAAAAAACAACACACTTCACAATTTATCAAAATTAACAATTCATAATTAAACACAATGAAAATTTACATAACATCTTATTAAATTTAAACTAAATTCATAATTTTTAAAACATTAAAGCATATAATTTAACTAAATCTAAATATCACCCCACCTCGTGGACATGCTTAGAGCGCTCATGGACAGGTCTGCACCCCCTAGCTTAGAATGAAGCTTGTCCTGCATGTATAAAACTGATATGTCATTTGGACTCATCTGCACAACCAAATGGTCACGTGAGATGGTCATGATAGTTGGCACTACTAGAAACAAATGAACCTCCCCTAGCTCGAACCATGTCTACCTTGAGGTCCTATCAAAACAAATTGTTTGCATTGCAATACAATTAAAACATAAAATTTCTTAAATGTAAAAAAATAATCTATGTTAGAAATTTGAAATAAATATAGTTATTAAGATACATTATCTATTTTGCATATTTTCCTATTATAACCCCTTTCATTGCATACACCATATTTATTTTTTGAGTGCCCCTCTCTGCCATCTATCTTGTTATACAAATGAGTAGATCTCCTTCAACTCATTTTCTGTTTTTCATCTAATTGGACATCCATATACATTTAAACCAATATATGCAGTAACAATGGCTCATAATTCATCATATAGTAGCTTGAATATTTGCAACACTCATACTTATATTAACTTTTACAATTGTTAATATCACCTCAACAATCAGATCTGAGTTTATCTGATGATGACATTGCAAAACAAGTGGTTCTGATATATGTGTGACCTTTTTTCGTTTTGAGATCTCAAATAAATCAGACCTCTAGTGATACCCTTACACAAATACCATTTACATGTTGGTACTTGAATGTACACTGACTGCATATAAGTTTAAGTTGAATGTTAGACGTTGTACTTCAATGAATTCTTAACATGTCACTGCTTAATTGTAATAATATATTCAGACTTGTCTCTAAAAAATTTTAACCCTCAGTTCATCACCCAATAAGCCTGAATTTCTATGACTCAAAGCCTATTCATTACATGCGTTTTGGGCATATCCACTCCCATACTTAAATTTTAAAGCAGTGACATGGATTGGTTTAGTAGCTCAACTAACTCAACATCCTCATCTTCCATATCTTTCTTAATTCTATCAATATGACATACTTAAATTAATAGATAATTAACATAATTTAAACTTAATTCACAATCGACAACAACCCAAAATCATTGATTTTCTTCACAAATAATGAAATCAATAACTCAAATTCATGTATTTTATAGCTAATTAATATAATTTAAACCTAATTTACAAAACACTAATTTTACCTAAAAAACCCTAATTCTAAACCTTAAAATAATCAAAACCAACAATTAACACAAATTGCACCAATTCTATGAAATTGATAAAGGGAGAGGAAGTAATATGCCTCTAAGTGTTCAATTTGAGTGGTGGTCGAATTCCAAGAGAAAGACATGGTGAAAGGAGAGAGAGAGTTGCTCTTCTTTACTGTGAAAAGAGGAATAGGGGTTAGTATCGTGTTTTATAAGTGGGTATTTTATGGCGAGGGTAGAGGTAGATGGTGGTAGTGCAATGTGGGTCGTGACAAGAGAGAGGGGCAATGAAGGAGGAGGAAAGACATGGGAAAAAAAGGAAAGGAAATGGTGTTGTGGTTTGAATTTGTTTGCAATCGTATATGACTCGAGAGTCACATATAAGTCTTATAACTCACTAAACTATGTTATTTTTTAAAATATTTTTTGAACAATGTTATTTTTTATTCCACTGAATTCCAAAAAAAATCGGAGGAAAAAAGTATAAATAGTCAATGCATTTTAACAAAAAAAATAAAATTAAAAGAGGTGATGCTTTAACTATGCACCACCTTACAAAACATTATTCATTACAATAATTTTTTTTCTTTTTTTTTAAATCTATATATTTTTTTTATTTCATTCTTCAACATTTAATTTATTAGAGAGAGTTTCATGATATTTTACAATTTGCTTTCTATGTGGTTATCATAGTCATACGACGCGTGTTGTGAATTTGACAAGTTAACTCGATTTACTTGAAGTTTTTTTCCTTTTTCTTTAATTGATGTTTTTTTTTAATTTCATCTTTCAACATTAGGTTGATTGTGAATTAAGCTTTATGACTTGTTTCGATTTAGTTTCTATTAGGCTATCCTAATTTCATGATCTGAATAATTTTTTTTGTTTGTTTTTCATGAGGTTATCTCGGTCCCATAACCCGAGTCATAATTTTAATGAGTTAACTTGTGATAATACTAGTCATGTTTTTTTTTTTTATCTTTTTCTAAATTGATTTTTTTCAATTTCATCCTTCAACATTGAGTTGATTGAAAAATTAGACTTCATAATTTATTTTAATTTACTTTTTATAGGGTTATCTTAGTCTCATGACTCAAGTTATGGGTTTAACAAGTTGACTTGGGTTGTTTTTCCCTTTATCCTTTAATATTGAGTTGGTTGAGAATCAAAGTACATAATTTATTTTGATTTGTTAACATGATCTCATGATTTAAACTGTAAATTTAATAAGTTAATCCAAATTAATACGAATCAATTCAATATATTGCCATCTTATTATTTTTTTAAAAATGATCATGAATTAAAAACTTTTTTAAATCATACAAGAATTGAATTAATAAAATGAAATTAACTTTACAATCCTAAAAGTAACTTGTCAACAATATAGAATAATGAATGAGGAAAATAATAACTTAGGTACCGTTTGGGAACGCGGCTGCGGCTGCGTTTCTAAAAAATTTGAAATTTTTTTTTTGTTAAAATTTAATATGGTTTGTATGTTTTGGATCGTTTTGATGTGCTGATGTCAAAAATAATTTTTAAAAAATGAAAAAACATCATTGACATGTATTTTAGTATAAAAAATTATTTGAAAAGCACCTATAACCATACTGCCAAACACGACATTAATCATGACACTTACGGTCATTTATCTGAAACCAAAAAATCCCAATCACGGCCACGCACACAGTTGTTAGGTCCCCCAATGGAAGATCTCATAGGATAAAATATATTCAGTTCTGAGATATAGGGAATAATTCCCTTTTTTTTTTTTTCATACGGGTTAAAAAATAGTAAAAAAAGAATATATCAAACGGACCAGAATGTCCCATCAGACGGACCTATCATTTCTGCTAATATTTTGTAGCTTACTGGCGATCTTTTTTCCAGAATGATACCAAAATTCCACCCGTGTGGGTCCTACTGTCATCAAATTGACACGTGTCAAGGCTCTTTTTCCCAACATAAATTCAATGCTCCCATCTCTCTAACCCTAAACCCTCCCCCCCTCCTTTTGCTCCGAAAACATCAGGAAACAAGCAAAACGCGTGAGGCAACCACTATTGAATTTCCTTAAAAAAAAAAAAACAAAAAACCCCGGCAGCCTTGACCATTCAGAAGAGCCCACGGTGCGGAGAAAACACGCGTCGAGAGATCATTTGCTACATTAAAAGATATCGTACACCGCCAGAAGTTTCGAAAAAATCACGCAGAAGTAACTTCGAGGCCAACACTACTTTTTTACGGTCTTACTCTACTTTGCTTACAGAACTGCCTTAAGCCCTTAACTTCCTTTCCTTTTGTCTTCTGTTCCTTCTTCTTCTTCTTCTTCTTCTGCTTCTTCTTATTTTTGTTTTTTTTGTTGAAAAAAGAAGAGAAAAAGAATCCTTCTCGTCTACCCCCCTCTTTGCTTCGCATCTTCCTTAAACCAGCAAGAGAATATAAGAAGAAAGCCAAAGCCACTGCAGAGAACATAAAGAGAGAGAAGAAGAAGAAGAGAAAGCACGCTGGGATTGGAGGTTTGGCTTGATTTCAATCAGAAGATAAGACTAAAGGAGAAAAAAAAGGGAGGAGCAAGGAAGCAGAATTAAGGGTTGATAGACCGTGTGAATCTAAAAGAATCGCACAACCAACCAGCAATTAAAAAAGAAATTCTTTTTGTTTATTACCCTTCTTAAATATTCGCGTGCTTCGTACGGTCTATCCACCCTAATCTGCATTTCAGAAAGAAAAAAAGACAAGGAAAAAGAAAAGAAACAATCAAACCCCCTCTTCACCAACTCTCTCTTTCATTCGCTTTATCGAGATCTTATTCATTTGTTTTGCTTGGATTTTGATTCTGTTTTTGTTTTCTTGATTTTCTTATATTTTACTTTACTTTTTTTTCTTCTTCTCCTTTTAGAGTATTGATCACTACTAGTTAAATTATCTGAGGTAATGGAGAGCGAGAGTAATGGTAGGGTTTCGGGGATTGGAGGTGGAGGTGGTCCGTCTTACTGGCTTGATGCATGTGAGGATATTTCTTGTGATATTATAGATGATTTTGTTGATTTTGATACTTCAATTGTTCCAGAATTATCTGTTGATAATAATTCCAATGTTAATAATGATTTCTTTGGAGGGATTGATCACATTCTTGATAGTATCAAGAATGGTAGTGGTCTTCCTCCTCTTCATAATGCTAGTACGACAGCTAATGTTTCCAATGGAAGTCGGGATTGCATTGTTGGTGATGGTTGGTTTATTAATGTTGAAAATGGAGTTTGCCATGGGAGCTCGGTTTCACAATCAAATGGTGGTGATAAGGACAATATTGACAGAAAAGGGCAGGTGGAGAATGGTGGTAATGGGTTGAATTTGTCCAATGGGAAGAGAGAAGAGAGTTTCTCAAACAATTTTGTTAAAGAAAATGGGAAGAAGGATGAGCAGTCGACGGAGCAAGGTATTGATGGTGATGAAAGGGGCGGTAAAAGGGCTAGACTTTGTTGTTATAGAAATGAGAGAGTGTATTCTAGTAGAGGGCAGCATGAGCATAGGGATAGGGAGAGATGTTCTAGCAGGAAGAGGTCACGGGATTGGGATGAAAGCGACAGAAGGGATAGGGATATTAGTCGAAGAAGAGATAGATATAGTGGCAGTAATAGGAGGGATGGTAGAGATAGGGATTGGAGGGAAAGAGAACTTAGGGGTTATTGGGAGAGGGATCGTTCAGGGTCCAAAGACATGGTTTTCCGATTGGGCACTTGGGAAGCTGATCATAACAAAGAAGGAAGGGAGGCAAATGACAAAATTCAGGAGTGCAAAGGAGAGCTAGAGAAGAAATCAGAGGAGAGTAAGGAGAAAGTCCCTGAAGAACAGGCCCGCCAGTATCAATTGGATGTTCTTGACCAGGCTAAGAAGAAAAATACAATAGCTTTTCTTGAAACAGGGGCAGGGAAGACACTCATTGCTGTACTCCTCATCAGAAGCATTTGCAATGACTTGCAAAGGCAGAATAAAAAAATTCTAGCTGTATTTTTAGTTCCGAAGGTTCCACTTGTTTATCAGGTAGTTTATTCTGAAGACTATGCTGCTTTAGGAATGTAAAACTTTGATAATCTTCATTGACTGCAAGTATTGCTTGATTATATTGTCTTGCTCTTCTGACTTCAGCAAGCAGAAGTTATTCGTGAGCGCGGTTACCAAGTGGGCCATTATTGTGGTGAGATGGGTCAAGATTTCTGGGATACTCGAAGATGGCAGCGTGAGTTTGAAACAAAACAGGTAGCTCTTGAAGTTTTTCTTTATGTTAGATTTTGATTCCACAGCTATATTTTGGTGATATTCAATTGTTATATCTTTCTGTTCTCTATTTCACATGTTCACTGTAGTCATCACCAGTGATTATGACAATGGCTATTAATTTGACATGATTTTTTAAAACATTAGCAGTGCAAAGAAATTTGGGGCTTGTTGCAGTTAACAGTAGTTTCTTCTTATGGTTGCTGTATCTTTAATTATATGTGGGAAACCATTTGTTTTCTAGCATCTGATAATTTGAACCATTTATCTTAGAAGTTTTATTTTAACAACCCCAAAGGTCTTGGGAAGGTACAGTAGTATGAGAATCGGGTCACCACCTTTGCAGTTCATTCTAGTCTCTTATCCAAACTTTGAGTATGTTTATTGTGTGATTTGTATAAATATTAGTTTTATTTGCTGGCTTCTCTCTTACCTCAGTGCTCCTTGTGACTTTTCTCAAATTGGTGTTTGTATGTCCAAAGTTTTCTTGAAAATTAGACTTGAGCGCAGTCACTAATTCACAAGAGGCTGAGCTCAAAATAATATGCGAGCCACAAGGTTTTAAGGAGCTCTTAGCCCTAATAATGTGCAGAACGAAAAGAAGTTAAAATCCAATCGATCATTTGGTTGTGCATTGCCCTGCATCTTTTCTTTTGTGTTGAAATTTATTTTTTAGGGGAGGGATACCTGTGACAGTACCTCCAGAAATTTTTGCATCTGATGCAAATGGTTTTTTTGGGTCTTGATGAAGAAGATAGGTATGTTTGAGGGTGTTTTGCTATTATTTCCATATCTGGGTAATATTATTACGAAGGAATGCCAGAGATTTTAATGATGAATGTGTTTTTTTGAGCTATCTAATCTGCCTGTTGTTTTGTTCTCAATATATTTTACGACGTAGCTAATGTATCAAGCTGGGAGTTTATCAAAACCATTAATGGGGTTACATTTAGTAAGAATGAAGGGGAAACACCCTGGAAATCTCTTTCCATCACAGCTGCCACAGTTTTAGATATATTCTTCTGGAAAAGTGGATAACAACATCCATTCATAACACTTATGTTGTCTGTTGCCCAAGTGTTTCAACAATATGTGTCATTTTAAACCGATGGAGTTGCTGCTTATGGCTATCCCTGTCTAATTTGTGGTCCGTTGAATTTTATTTTTTTTGGTTATGCAAAATTTCCATTAGTAACAAGAAATAGATACATATTTTGCTTGCTTCCACTCTGGTGGTAGCTTGTTCCTTGATCTATTTAGTTGCTTTTTTCTCTCTGCAGGTTTTAGTAATGACAGCCCAAATTCTTTTGAACATATTGAGGCACAGCATAATCAAAATGGAAGCCATAAATCTCCTCATTCTGGATGAGTGTCATCATGCTGTGAAGAAACATCCATATTCTCTTGTGATGTCTGAGTTTTACCATACAACTCCCAAGGAGAAGAGACCGTCTGTTTTTGGAATGACAGCTTCTCCTGTTAACTTAAAGGGTATTCATTAATTTGTGACTGTTGAATTTGAAGCTGTTTGCTTTCCTAGAAGAGTTTTTCTTTAATCAGGATTTTTTATTTCGTATTCAAGCTGTAAAACCTTGTACTTATAGTGTTGTGTTTCAGGTGTTTCAAGTCAGGTGGATTGTGCAATAAAGATCCGCAATCTTGAAAGTAAACTGGACTCAATTGTTTGTACGATAAAAGACCGCAAGGAACTGGAAAAGCATGTACCAATGCCGGCAGAGGTTGTGGTGGAGTACGACAAAGCAGCTAGCTTGTGGTACCTTCATGAAAAAATAAAGCAAATCGAAGTGGCTGTTGAGGAAGCTGCACAGTCAAGCTCGAGAAGAAGTAAATGGCAATTTATGGGAGCTAGGGATGCTGGGGCCAAGGAAGAGCTGCGCCAGGTTTATGGTGTCTCTGAAAGAACGGAAAGTGATGGGGCTGCTAACTTAATTCAAAAGTTGAGGGCAATTAATTATGCACTTGGTGATCTGGGTCAGTGGTGTGCTTACAAGGTACTTACAAAGTGGTTTACTTTGTCCTTTGTTATTGAAGACACAATTGTTTAGGGTTCCATTGCTTAGTACAATGGTAAATGTCTTGGGCCTGCCACCATGAATCTTGAGAGTGATGACTTTATTGAAATTGCTGATACTCTTTCTACATTTTTTTTTCTGAGGATCTTGCGTTGTGGGACTGTAAATTTGTATGGCTATAACAATATACTTGGTTTTGCATCCATGTTTATTGCAGGTTGCACAATCCTTTCTGACTGCCTTACAAAATGACGAGAGAGCAAACTATCAGCTTGATGTTAAGTTTCAAGAATCCTACCTGGAAAGAGTCGTGTTGCTCTTACAATGCCAATTAACAGAGGGAGCTGTTACAGACAAGGATACAAAAGTTTCAGACTATGGGAATGACAATATTCAAGATGGGCCTGGTTTTGATGAGATTGAGGAGGGAGAGCTCCCTGACAGTCATGGTGGGTTTTGTTAATTCTTGCCAACATAACATTCAGTAATTCTATAATAGTGAAACAAAATGGTTCATATAGCTGGCCCAATTACCTGTTTGAGATCAAGGCTTGGTGCAGATGAGATTGTAAATCTGTACCAATCTGAATTTCTTAGAATTAGTCTTCACTTTGACAATTAAAAAATTATTGAATTGAAATTTCTGGAGAAAGTTGAACCCATTATTTATTGTATGAGTACAATTAGGAGTTGCATCGGTAAAAGTATAATTAGGAGTAGTGTAGAACCGTTTATTTGGGAAATTTAGATTAATTCCTTGGTATAGTGGTCTATGCTTGAAACTGCTTGAAACAAATGATCTCAGTGTGTCAAAAATACCTTACCATTGGCATAGAGGGAAACTTAGGGAAGTGTACCTCTCATATGCAATATTCATTATGTGACCGGGGACATGACCCACCAGTGTGAACCGCTGTGCAGACCTCAGTTCTGCTCTTGATTTTACAACTTTAGCAGTTTTAAGTAGTTTTGAAGGGAAATGATGTTGATACACTTCTCTCCTTGTTCAATTCTGTGGTGTAGTTGTCTCTGGTGGAGAACATGTTGATGTGATAATAGGAGCTGCTGTAGCTGATGGAAAAGTGACCCCTAAAGTGCAGTCACTGATTAAAATACTTCTCAGATATCAGCACACGGAGGATTTTCGTGCGATCATCTTTGTTGAGCGTGTAGTAGCTGCTTTGGTTCTTCCTAAGGTCACATATGTTAATACTTCTGTCTTTGTGTTGCTCCCTGTAACATGGTTCTCATTGAACCTTGTTATGTTATGTCTCACAGGTCTTTGCAGAGCTTCCATCTCTAAGTTTTGTTAGGTGTGCAAGTTTGATAGGGCACAATAATAGTCAGGAAATGAGAACAAGCCAAATGCAAGACACAATTGCCAAATTTCGAGATGGTCGTGTATGTATCAATGCCATGCTTGCTGGTTTGGTTTCTTCAAAAGCTGAAGTTTTATGCTAATGCCCACTAAATGCTTCCATATATTGTATAGGTGACATTGTTAGTTGCTACCAGTGTTGCCGAGGAAGGACTTGATATTAGGCAATGCAATGTTGTTATTCGCTTTGATCTTGCAAAAACTGTTCTTGCATATATTCAGTCTCGAGGTCGTGCAAGAAAGCCAGGCTCTGATTACATCTTGATGGTGGAGAGGTAATTGTGTTGGATCTAATCTCAGTCTCATCTTCTAACTGGGTAGATATCAAATAACTTCAAACTTTTACCATATCTCAGGGGAAACCTGTCTCATGGAGCATTCTTAAGGAATGCTAGGAATAGTGAGGAGACCCTGAGGAAAGAAGCGATTGAGAGAACTGACCTCAGTCATCTTAAGGATACTTCAAGGTTAATTGCAGTAGATTCAATACCAGGAACTGTGTATCAGGTGGAGTCTACTGGTGCTGTTGTGAGCTTAAATTCTGCTGTTGGACTTGTTCATTTCTATTGCTCTCAGTTACCCAGTGACAGGTGCCTCATCAATCTATTGTTGATAACTTAAGCTATAATCTTATTGGTTGTTAAGGAGTACTTATTTCTTTTCCAATATTTCTGCTATCCAGGTATTCAATACTTCGTCCTGGGTTTATTATGGAGAAGCATGAGAAGCCAGGAGGTCCCACGGAATATTCATGCAAGCTTCAGCTTCCTTGTAATGCACCATTTGAGGAGCTTGAGGGTCCTGTATGCAGTTCAATGCGCCTTGCACATCAGGCATGCTACTTTGTCATCACAATCATGCTAGCTTTGCTACTTTTAATTTAGGAATGTGTTAATTATCTGATCAATTGCAGGCAGTTTGTTTGGCTGCTTGCAAGAAGCTTCATGAGATGGGAGCATTTACTGACATGCTCTTGCCAGACAAGGGAAGTGAGGAAGAAAAGGACAAGGTTGACCAGAATGATGAAGGTGAACCACTTCCTGGGACTGCTAGGCATCGGGAGTTCTATCCTGAAGGTGTAGCTAAAACACTCCAGGTAAGTTTGTACTGTTTGTTTCGTGGTTATGACTGCCTGTGGGTTGATGATTGGTAATGGTCAAGTTCAGTGAAAGAAATTTTTGTCAATGATGGATTAGAAAAAATAGGAGCCTGCACAAATTTGCTCGTGTCAACACGGAGAGATATCAAACTTTAGAATTCTATCCTGATGGTCTGGGTCGGTGAATATCTCTGTCCCAATTTTTTCATTGCTACACCATTTTCTTTGCCTTGCCAGTGCAAACTCTTTTCTATACCTAATCAGAATAGGAGCATGTTCTTGTCCTTTGTCATTCGCCTGCACTTTACTGTACCTAGTAGGTGTAAGAAAAACATTGAAAACTGGGAGTTTATAAGACATTGGCTACTATACCTAGTAGGTGCAAGAATTTCAGTGGTAAAGAATAGCCTGAGACTTAGTTGAGTGGAGTGGGGTTTCTCTATTTCTTCCTCTCCTTATCTTCTTTTAAACAGGAAAAGGTGTTGGGATTTGGGGGGTCAGGGAGTTCGTGGATGACAAGATTTTGAACTTGCATCTCAATGAACTGCAAAAATACCCAGAACATGAACATGTATTGCAAGTGTCACTTCTCTCTCATCACACCAATTCAAATGCCAATCTTTAGAAGATGCCTTCTATTCCTTCTATTTTCCTATCTTTTTTCTCCCTTTTCATAGTGTTTTTATATCATTGCAGGTTATCTGTTTTGTGCAGTGTAAAATAAGTGCTGCTATAGGTTTGTTTTTAATTATGGTCTTCTTGTAGAGCATAGATACTTATTCTCTTTGGCCTTCCAGGGAGAATGGATCTTATGCGGAAGGGATGGTTGCAACAACTCCGAAGTGCTTCATCTCTACTTGTATGGAGTCAAATGCTTAAACAGTGGCACTTCAAATGATCCATTCTTGACTCAAGTTTCAAATTTTGCAGTGCTTTTTGGCAATGAGCTGGATGCAGAGGTATATCAATTTATTTTCAGTTTCAGCATAGATAGATATGTTAAGCATTTTTCTTCAACACCTCAATTTCTTCAGGTCTTATCGATGTCGATGGATCTATTTATCGCTCGAACCATGATAACAAAGGCATCTCTTGTCTTTAGGGGTCGCATAGCTATTACGGAAAGTCAGGTATGGTTTTAGTTAACTATTGGAATAATGGTCCAAACTCCAACCACTCCTATTCACTTTTCTCAATGTACATCTCAGCATTTGGTTCCTGATATGTTTGACCCTGATTGTGTGCAGGTGGCATCCCTTAAAAATTTTCATGTAAGGTTGATGAGCATTGTACTGGATGTGGATGTTGAACCTTCCACCACTCCATGGGATCCTGCAAAAGCTTATTTATTCGTCCCCATGGTTAGCGATAAGTCTGTAGATCCTATAAAAGAAATTGACTGGGATCTGGTTGAAAATATAATTGGAACAGATGCTTGGAGCAATCGTCTTCAGAGAGCTCGACCAGATGTTTACCTTGGTACAAATGAGAGGACACTTGGTGGAGACAGGAGGGAGTATGGTTTTGGGAAATTGCGACATGGAATTGCTTTTGGACAGAAACCTCATCCCACTTATGGGATCAGGGGAGCTGTAGCACAGTTTGATGTTGTGAAAGCTTCTGGATTGATTCCTAAGAGGGGATGGGATGCAAATGAGACGCAAAAACTGGAGCTGACCAAAGGCAAATTGATGATGGCTGATACTTGTGTCAATGCTGATGCTTTGATGGGGAGAATTGTAACAGCTGCTCACTCTGGGAAGAGGTTTTATGTGGATTCCATATGCTATGATATGACTGCAGAGATCTCATTTCCAAGAAAAGAGGGTTATCTTGGTCCTCTGGAGTACAGCTCATATGCTGATTACTACAAGCAAAAGTGCGATCCTCATAGCTTTCCCTAATAATTTTTTATTAGCTCTCGCCCCTTTCTCCTCTCTGAAGATAATTGAATACCTTATTAATTGCTATTGGCTGATGCCATTACTGGTAACTTTGATGCATTTCAAATGTTGTGCCCGAAGAGGGGAAAACTTATCTGAATTTGTGATGGAAATATTCATGTCCCCTAATTGATTGGAGAAGCTCTTTTTTTCTTTTTTGCATTACTGAGTTTGTTTTCATCAGGATATTGATTATGTTTATGTATTATTATCAGGTATGGAGTTGAATTGAAATTTAAGCAGCAGCCTTTACTAAGAGGACGTGGTGTTTCATACTGCAAGAATCTCTTATCTCCTCGGTTTGAACACTCAGATTGTATGTATCTTTCCCTATCCTTCAGGAGCAGAACCAACTCTGCCCATAAACCATGCTTCAAAGTTTTTTAGTTTATTGAGCTAATGGACAAATTTTTGTTTTTGTAGCAAATGAAGGCGATGCTGAAGAGAATCTTGACAAGACTTACTATGTGTTTCTTCCTCCTGAGCTGTGTCTGGTGCACCCTCTTCCTGGATCACTTGTTCGAGGAGCCCAGAGATTACCATCGATAATGAGGAGGGTTGAAAGCATGCTGCTCGCAGTTGAACTTAAGGATATAATAAATTATCCAGTCCCTGCTTCAAAGGTATTTTATTTATTACTTGAAAGTCTGAAGGCTGTGAACTACCTTGTAACTGATGTGTTCGTCCTTTGTCTACAGATCTTGGAAGCCTTGACTGCTGCTTCATGCCAAGAGACATTCTGCTATGAAAGAGCAGAGCTTCTAGGAGATGCTTACCTGAAATGGGTGGTTAGTCGATTTCTTTTTCTGAAGTATCCCCAGAAACATGAGGGTCAACTTACTAGAATGAGGCAACAAATGGTAAGTAATATGGTTTTGTATCAATATGCACTTAACAAAGGACTTCAGTCATATATCCAAGCAGATCGCTTTGCTCCATCTCGATGGGCTGCTCCTGGAGTGTTGCCTGTCTTTGATGAGGAAACAAAAGATGGAGACTCGTACATATTTGATCAGGAGAAGTCACTTGCTGAGGATAGAACCGGAATGAATCATCTTGATGATGGGTATGAAAATGAAATTGAAGATGGTGAACTTGAGAGTGATGCTAGTTCTTACAGAGTCCTCTCTAGCAAGACATTGGCAGATGTTGTTGAAGCATTAATTGGTGTTTATTATGTTGAAGGTGGGAAAAATGCTGTTAACCACCTTATGAAATGGATTGGAATTCAGGTAGAGTTCGATCATGAAGAGATAGATGGTGCATCTAGGCCATTCAATGTTCCAGAAAGTGTTCTTAGAAGTGTTGACTTTGATACTTTAGAAGGTGCCTTGGATATTAAGTTCAATGATCGTGGCTTGTTGATAGAAGCCATAACGCATGCTTCACGACCATCTTCTGGAGTATCCTGCTATCAACGATTAGAATTTGTTGGTGACGCAGTCTTAGATCATCTTATTACTAGGCACTTGTTTTTTACATATACAAATCTGCCCCCTGGTCGCCTGACAGACTTGCGAGCTGCTGCTGTAAACAATGAAAATTTTGCACGTGTTGCAGTTAAACATAAGCTTCATGTGCACCTTAGACATGGGTCAAGTGCCCTTGAAAAGCAGGTTTGCTATCTTATTCCTTTGTTAGTGTGGTGGGGTGGCCATAGTTTTTTTAATTTACTTGGTCTCTTTTATGAAGTCTTTACACTTTGTGAACAATGTTACAGATTCGGGACTTTGTTAGGGAAGTTCAAGATGAACTATTGAAGCCAGGGTTCAACTCCTTTGGTTTGGGAGATTGCAAAGCTCCAAAGGTTCTTGGTGACATCATTGAATCCATTGCTGGTGCTATTTTTCTTGACAGCGGACGAGATACAGCGGTTGTGTGGAAGGTTAGTTTTTAATCTTGGAACTCACTAGCGCAGCTGTCATACCTCTCGGCAACCCTTTCAGCTTTTCAGTTCCTACTGTTCATAAATGAGGATATTTGATGACGATCTCTTTGTCTCGCTTCCCCTTATTACAGGTTTTTCAACCTCTGTTGCATCCAATGGTCACTCCAGAAACCCTGCCAATGCATCCTGTAAGGGAGCTGCAGGAACGGTGCCAGCAACAGGCTGAAGGATTGGAATACAAAGCCACTCGAAGTGGCAATTTGGCTACTGTTGAAGTTTTCATTGATGGTGTTCAGGTAGGAGTTGCACAAAATCCACAAAAGAAAATGGCACAGAAACTCGCTGCTAGGAATGCACTTGTTGTTTTGAAAGAGAAGGAAACAGCTGAAGCCAAGGAAAAGAGTGATGAAAATGGGAAGAAGAAAAGGAACGGCAACCAAACCTTTACTAGACAAACATTAAATGATATCTGCTTGCGTAGAAATTGGCCTATGCCATCATATCGGTAAGAATATTATCCAATGTCTGTCCTCGTATCAAAATAATAGATAAAAAACAGCATCATTTTACTAATTTTATATTTCGGCTTTTAAGGTGTGTCAATGAGGGTGGTCCTGCACATGCAAAGAGGTTTACTTTTGCAGTTCGTGTGAATACTACTGATAGAGGATGGACAGACGAATGTGTGGGAGAGCCGATGCCAAGTGTTAAGAAGGCCAAAGACTCTGCTGCAGTTCTTCTCTTGGAACTATTAAATAAACGGTACTCATGATAGCAATAATGGAGCATCATTTGCTGAGTTCAATTATCTACCTTTCCTTGGATAATCCCGCCTAAAAATTGTGCTGTTCTTGAATCATTACTTTCTACCGTATATTTTTAACATCAGTATTAACTGTTTCTTTCGATGCAGTCGAGTAAAAGTGCTCAAATTTGCGAGACCAACACAGTTGGCACTTTTTTTTTAGGCCTGCCAATAATAGTGAGTTGGTGTCAAGTAGTGTATAACGATTGATTACAGTCTATACTCATTTGCTTTTGGAATAGCTCCATCAAGTTCATTGTCCCTGAAGACTGCCATAAATGCTTGAGCAATGGCTGCTTTTTGAATGGATTGGTTGCTGAAATGGCAATTTAAAAACATGTCCATAAAGAAACCTGAAAATGATTCCAAGGAATTCAAATGTAATCATCCCATTTTGAACTTACTGTTGGCAACTGACTATTTGCTGTCAATATACTTCAACGTTGTTCCCTTGTTAAATAAACAGAATCAGATTCAAACTTTCAATTTTTGTTTTCATGGACAAACATTGATGTGCAAGATGGAAATGTTGTGGTTCTCTAAACATTGATAACTCTATATTTGTTTGAGATCCATGGCTGAATCTGCATGGTTTCAAGACAAATAATAATAATAATAATAATAATAATAATAATCAGGACCCAATAACAGAGTATATAAATTCTGGAATCAGCAAAGAAAAGAGCTGCTGGATCAGTTCCGGCAGAGAAGAACAAATGTTTGCCTGGT
>Ga0325405_1003637_pt1 | contig 15814 bp, 6 predicted proteins | sample PopdelMetagenome_21_FD_205663 | JGI IMG/M metagenome (GOLD analysis project Ga0325405, IMG submission 205663) | Populus deltoides microbial communities from Bellville, Georgia, United States - Xylem-Control-R2 | ecosystem: Host-associated > Plants > Phyllosphere > Stem > Wood/Secondary xylem...
AGACTTTCATGACACGGATCTCAGGTTTGACGGGTTAACCCAGTTAATTTAGATTTTTTTTCTTTTTCTTCATTAGTTTTTTTCTTCTTATAAGTTTTTTTTCTATTATTGTTTCTTTTTTATTTAATTTAGTTCATCAATATAAAATTTTTTTCTATTTAGTTATTGACTGATGCTTTTAGTTTTTTTTCCTTTTTCTTTTTTGCTGTTTTTATGTCTTTAACCGTAGACTGCACACCGAGTCCACATTGAAAAGGCTGATGCCTTTTTGTTTGTTTTTTTTCTTTTTAATTAATTTTTTTTCGTTTAATTTAGTTATCAAACTTTCATGACACGAATCTCGGGTTTGACAGGTTAGCCTAGTTAATTTTGTGATAACCGGTCAATGTTTTTTTCCATTTAATTATCAAACTTTCACAACACGAATCCAAGGTTTGACGGATTAACCTGGTTTTAAGGGTTAACCTAGTTAATTCAGATTTTTTTTCTTTTTTTTCATTAATTTTTTTCTTCATTTTGGTTTTTTTCTTTGTTTTTTCTTTTTAATTAATTTATTTAATTAACACACTTTTATGACACGTCCTTGCAGCCAGACCCACATCCAAGACTATTGGGTCTGGTATTGCAGTCAGACCCACTTAAACTTAGGTCATGCAAGTTTAATGTTATTATTAATTTTATAAATATTACTCTTGGGTCAGGCGTTGCAGCCACACCCAAGACTCTTGGATATAGCTTTGCAAAAAATCTTAATACTTTTAGATCTTAATTTTTTATATATATTTTTTATGCAAAAACTATTGACCCGCGACATCATGCGGGTAATGTAACTAGTTATAACTAAAAGGAAAGGCATAAAAATATGTCTGCCGAATATACCCTTACACCTAGTGGCTAGGCGGCTTAAGGCCCAATAGTCTCTTTGGTTTTTATGTTTTTTTGGTGGGATGAGGGCTAGTAGAAGCTTTTCATGCTGAATACAGCAGCACATGAATTGGAAGACGATTCCCTCTAAGTATAGTTCCAAATCTAGCACTTGTACATGAATCTATTAATGGCCAAATTATACACTTCCACAGCCTGTTTGCTTGTTTATTTATCAAATTGTTGCAGAGCCACTAAGAAACTATACTCAATCCTATTCAATCCACAAACCATTTGAATCCAGTTGATCTTGTTTTGTGTTTCTACCAATCAAATACACAAGATAAAAGAAGGAGAGAGAAAGTAATGACATTGAAATCTAGAGTTGGTGGACAGTGACCATCGTGGCAACATGAAAAAGCAGTTTCAAGTTTACAAAATCATGTATCATAAGACTTCAAGTATTTGTTTATTATTGTCTGACAGCTCAAACACAAACCTTATTCATAAACATTGACAGAGTCGATCTCTAAATATTGATGGCAGCACAGTCAAGCAAATCTTAAACTCTGAAAAATCCAAGGCAGCTCACAAACTACCTACAGTATCCAGCTGCGCCTCACAGGAAGCAGGGCAATAAGTAGCATTCTCTTCTGACATACCGCTTTTCCTCTAAATATGCAAAATAGCTACCATTTCATTCCCCCAGACAGAGGACATTGGGAGAACCCTTCGTTTCCATGCACAGGTTATGGGCCAATTCAATTCATCAGAAAAAGAAACATCAATAGCACACACATCCCATTCCCATCCTCTTAATGATTGCCATTCATAGAGACCTCCAATCTTGGTGCAAGCTGTTTAAGAAACAAGAAACCCACTCAGCTAAGTCACACAGAATGAATGTTCCACACAGCGCAAATTAGTAATCAGCACTCAATTATTTTAAGGGTGTAAAAACAGGTTAAGATGTCAGCAAGATATAAATAGATGATGTCCTATCTTCCTTTCATCGCTAATAGAACAATTTCATAATTTTTTCGAAGGTGGTACATCTGCTTCAATCAGTGGTTGAATCAATCACACACACGAGAGATGGGGAACCGGCCTTCTAGCCCACGGAGGACACCTAAATCAAATATTAAATTCACCTATTTGTGTTTCATGAAGGCATCTGATCACATGTGAGGTTTATTAGTCAACCTTCTTTAAACTCTGTGTCTGTTTATGTGCACACTCCATTTACCTCTGTAACTGCAAATTAAAAACGACCTTCACTTGCTCAAATGAGGGCATTATATGTGCTGAAGTTAATTCACTAGTCCAGGACATCATCGAATTCATTTTTCTTCAAAACAAAACAAAAATGGTTGAGCTCTAAGCATGCTCAAAACAAACCAAACAATAAAATCCAACTGAATGCCTTTCATGTGCCTGTTGCAATGTTGTAGAGGTTATACTAGGCAGATCACTCTCACATTCAAATACATTTCAGCATAGATGCGCATGGAAAAAATGGCAAGCATTTGCATTGGAAGAAATGGTAAATATAGATGCAGAAGAGGCAGAGACAAACCCGTTTAAGAGCAAGCACCAGCAATACTCCAAGACCAACCATTCTCCAATGAAGACTTCAACATTTGCAGCACTGCAGAGATGAAGATTACTTGGTCATGACAAGCAAACAGATAGTTCACCCACAAAATATTCTTCATTGCCCAATGAAGAAAATGGATCAGCAAGATCTGAGAGTAAAGGTTTGTTGCAATGTATACTTCGCTATATTGTCATCAATCACAAAAATACTATGAACTTACCATCTGCATCCTCTTAATGATCTCTCACACAAAGAAACGATCATACAAAGTAACCATCCACGATACTGCTGCAGCAGGGGAAGAGACTGCTAGCCTATTTTTGCAAGTTGCTGCTGTTGCCACTCCTGGTATAGTTTCAGATGATCAGGAAGCTGGCGGTTCAACCAGCCATTCTGGCTTTCAATTTTCATAGGAAATGTTTGGAGTTGCTTGCCAGGAAATGGAAACATTCTTGTTCCTGTCAGGCCATCATTCGCTTTCATATGATGACAAGATTGTTCAGGGTGATTGATAGAATTGTTAAACACAGTTGCTTTTGCTGATGACGGTGACTGATATCCATCAAGCCAGCTATAATCATCCGTATGCAAATCATAATTCTCCTGACCAATGCCAGGTAAGATCTCACATTTGGCCCTAGGAGGAACAGAGCTAAATCCAGGTGGAGGACCAAGGTGATGAACAGGACGGCTTACTGGATTCAATCTTGAACTAGCTGAGAACACTGATGATGCCTTCAAGGACAGACTGTCAAAACCAGAGACAGAAGACATGACTGGCTCAGATTTCAAGTGTACTGCAGTATCAGAAACCTTAGCGGGTAGCAGGTTACCAGCACTAGGGTTCACAAAGAGTGGAAGAGGAAGTGAAACTGCAGAAGGTTGCAAAAGTACTTGGTGTTCTTGCAACCCACTCTTCATAACAAGCCCATTCCCTCCCAAATTGAAGTTGTTCAGCCCATTGGGAATGGATCCTTCAGATTTGGCAGGCCATTTTGATGTGGCAGGTTGCATTGCTTGAAAATGCAGGGGGGCAACAGAAGCAGGAGATTTAGGGCCAACTGTGCTTCTATTGAAACCATTTGACAGATAATAAGAATCACAAGAGACAGGGACAGATCCTATACAGCTCTCCATTTTGCCTTGAGAGGCATTACTTGGAACCTCAAAAGTAGACAACTCAAGAGCATTGACATCAAAGTGCCTATCAGCCATCAACGGCTTAAAAATAATCACCTCATCCTCTTCTTCCCCATCCATGTATAACGGAGTCTGTTCCACACTCGATTTCTCCACAGCTGGATATTTTTGCCCCAAAACATTTAAAGAAGACATTTCAAGAGAAGCAGCCACCTCAAAACTATGGGCTGTTTGAGGCTCAGCACCAATGGCAAATTTCTTCGACTCTGAGTCAAAATACATGCCTTGCTGCCCAACCCGAACTAAGCCTACAAGAGCTTTTCCAGCATATAGAATCCTCTGACGACATGCCTTTTTCTCCTTAACACCAACATCACTTGTGACAGATTGCTTCCTTGAAAAATCAAGAATCAATTGTGCTGGAGCAAGAGGCAAAAACCCTCTTAATTCGAAGTCCTCCCACAATGCAAGCCTGTTGGAGGTTTCACTTTCATCATAGCTGCTCATGTTGGAAAAACAAGCATCCTCTCCGTCCACATCAATGGGCATGGTCCCATTTGAAAAGAGCTTGTTCAAAAAAGAAATACAATTCTCCCAAAAGAACAATCTAGCAGCAGCTTGATGCTCTTCCACTTCGATGCCAGTAGCAAAATCTGGATGACAGGCTAACCACTCCAAAAAAACCATCACTCCAGGCAACAGAAAGCTAGCCAAAGGATCATTCAGTTGTGTGCATCTCTTAATAATGAGCCCCATCAAGTCAAAGATGGCAGTAAAAGCATTCTGAAGCAAAACTGAGCGTTGCAAGATGTCAGCATATGACTCAAGCTTAGCTTCCCGATTCACATTATGGATTGTGAATATAAGAATGGATATAAGCTTAACAATCACAAGCCCATTATCCTCAGCACTTGAATCAAAATTGTACTCTTCTTTTGACCCAGATGACAGAAGTTCAAGCAAGTCACTTTTGACCATTGAAAGAACCTCTACAAAAGTTTCCAAACTGGAAAAACAAAAGGCAAAAAGGTCAGATAACCAGGCAAAAAAAAAAAAAAAAAAAAAAAACACCAATCCTATAATATATCATGGTAATATACCTTGTTCGTGTAAATAGGATGCCATTTAGTCGGACAAATCGAATTTTGAAAGCTTTTAAAGTTTCAGGAATACTGGATGTGTTTTTCTTTAGAGCACTTGCATCTTTTTTATTGTCTTTCAAGGGAGACATTTTGCTACCTTTGCCCCTTCCTCTCCTACCGATTTGCCTTGTTGCATTCTTCGTCAATGAAGCTTTGGCACCCCAACAGAGCTGGGAAAAACTTTGACGATTCTGTCAAGGAAAATGAGGTAATGATTAATGCATGCCTTCTAGATTCTAGAATCATACATTTTCCCGCCTTAGTACTTTTCTTCTCTCTTTTGTTATTACCAAATGTTCCATTTTCAGAAAAAAATTAAAGGGAACTTACCTAGACAAAAAGGAAATAAGTGAAGACTTCAATTATTTCAGTACCTAATACATGTATAAGAACATACCTTCTCAAATTCAATAATCAAGTTATCTCTGGCAGTTGAGAAGGGGTTGTCAACGGCTAGACTCCTAAAGTAGCAGTATATTGCTTCAAATTCATCCCCTGAATAAGTAGCTAATATTCCAAGCTGAGATAAACAGAATGCAAGTTAACACAATGTAACAAATTGATAGACACCTAAAAGGGAAGGGTATAGAAGACCACAAATCTTGTGAAATGAGAACCACATTGGGTAATAATGAATTAAAAAAGTAAACCTGATGGTGCGGGTTGCCACTTGAAGGCCACAATGAAGATGCTTGCTTATAGTAACTTGACGCGGCTGAAAAATCACTTATTTTTGAGTCTCCTTCACCATATAAGCCTTTATAACGTGAAAGGTCACCAAGGTAAATCAGACAACGGTGGCAGGAAATCAGGCCTTTCCTCATCATAGTAGCTTTATTTCCTTCTCCAGACATAATATTCTGACCCTCTGAATTATCTGAAAAAGAAACTAGAGGAAGACCACACTTTGCTCTGATTTTCAACATTAAATCATGATAGAATCCAGTTGCTTCAGACAGAAAGGTTTTAAACTGAGAACGAATTTTTGTAATTCGTTCAGGTCTTGCAATCATTGTTCCATTCTGAGAAGTAACTGAACCATTTGAAGCTAGAGCAGCTTTGCAATGAGTTCGAAACTCCTCAATACGCCGGTAATGCAACTGCCACAAAGCATATTCTATTTCATGTTGCTCAGAGAAAGCATGATCTTCTAGGATAATTGCCTCATAATTCTCTCGCATCTGTTGCCAAACAGTAAAATCAGATGGAATTCTTGCTTGGGCTGACCTCCGAAGCCTATTCCCCAACTCAACATTCTGCAGTTATATGGCACAAAGGTCAATCACTTATTCTAAGCTCAACCAGACAGACATAGAAGCCTGAACTACTTGTCCTTTTTTTTGTGAGATAACATGCGTGCATACATACAAGAACTTGTAATTCTCTGTAACTTGTACTGTTGTTTGAATTTATGCTCAGCCAACAGTTGTAATTAGTTTCAAAACATATGATACTCTCACATGCTGTGGGGTTTGAAAGCTACATTTCTTTCAAAGAAATAAATTCATTGCTCTTTTAAGAATTAAGAATTTTAGCTATTCACATAATTTTTATTTTATTTTATGATCAAGTGTAAGAATAAAATTCAATGTGCTGATTTTGGTGAAAAAGAAATGTTTATAAGCAAGTAGCAAGAGAGAGTTGAAAAGATAAAATCATATTCACACAATTCATGACACCTATGTAAATAACATCCTAGTCATTAAAGTATAATGTCTTTTATGTGAACTACCCATTCCACTTATAATATCTTCCTTTCCACCTTAACCTACAGACCTTCATGACTTCTTTCTTTCTTTCTTTTTAATGAAAGAGCAAAAGGCGATGTAAATATTTCTAGAACTTGAGTTTGCTATCAATCCTAATCGTTGATATTAAATACAAAATTTTTGGACTCAAGCCTCTCAACTACATTAGTATCTATTCTCCACCATTAAGAAAAGAAACATATAGGCTACAAAATCCTTCAATTTCCTAAACACCTCACTCATCAAAAACCCACTGAAAGAAACATGTTAACGTATCTAAGGTAAGAATAAATGCCTGAATTGAATGCTTTGATACTCACAAACCCTCTGCAAATGTTTGATAAAGATATAATGCACACCCTATTTATATGGAACTAAAGGCACCTGCCAGCCAATTTCTTGATACCCCCTCGCCAAGTAAATTTCTTGGTCCCCAAGAATTTTCATTGCAAATCTATTCTACTTCCTTTGGAAATTACCTATGTGCACCATTTGTTCCACCAGCCATAACACTCTTCCCAGGTGCTTTTAACATTTGTTCCACCAGCCATTACAGTAAAGCATCTCCCTTCCCAGGACTTGGTTTTAATGTATTTAGAACGTTTTCACTTCATGCTTGCCAAATTTCAAATTGATGACATATCTATAACACTCTTAACATTTGATTTCTATTTAACACAAGTACATGGACAAGATCGTCAGTGTAGATGGAGTAGTTACTCCTATCTATTTGGCTTAAAGCATTATCAAAACTTGAAATCACCCCTGAAACCAAATCAGGATTATTTTGGTTTCTTGTTTTGTATTCTCCTGTTGGCATAGTCAAGAGACGGGGACATCACATTTCTCATATATTCAAGATTGACAGAGTATCACACAGAAATACAAAAATATCAGCAAGACACATAATTACAACAACATAGTATTACAGCATCCTACACACAAACATCTTACATAATATCAACAAGAGACTATCACAGTTAAATATCAGCAGCCTTCTTTTTTATCAACACATACTATTTCATAAACCCATACTAACACTTTCCACATAGAGCTACATAATTTGCAGAAATTATTATCCAATGATTAATCAAACCCAAAACATCATAAGTAGACATGAGTTCAAAGATAATGTAACACGTCAATCAACCTCAATTGTCAACATGGGATATTCAAATAAACAACAACAAACCTTGTCATAAAGACGTTGAACATGGTCCCGCGATGAAAGATCCACTGGATTATCCATCGGAACCGTCATTGTTCATCAAAAAACTTGCCACCAAATTTCCCCTGCAAATCAAACAAGAAACACCATTAACAAGATCATTCCAGTCTATCAAAAATAACTATAATGCTAAAATCACGACGAAAACACAGATTTAGGGCTTGATTAACAAATTAATAGCGCAATTAATGATTGCGAGAAAGATTCTAGAAAGCGCAAAACTATTAATTACTGACGGAAGAAATTGAAGCAGTTGAAGAAATAAAGGAAACTAGAGATCGATCAAACCCTAAATTATAATTAGGGTAGGATAAATTTAAAATAAAAAAACAAGGAATTAAATTATTTATTCAGGTAAGAATATTTTCATACCGTGTTTCTAGAATTTGATTTGAATTGAAGATCGAGAACGCGAGTTTGAGTGATTCGAATGCGGGAGGATGCGTGTGGGAGAATTTTTATTTTATTTCTGAGGAGGAAATAAAAATTGGGGCAATCTATTCTTTTAAATATTTTATTTTTAGAGATGGAGTTGGATTTGGGTTGGGGTTATAGGCTTTTGTTGCGGGTGATTTACCACCGCCACAAGTTAAACGGGGAGTATTGATGGAGGGCTTTTCTATCATATAAAGGCCTTTGGGCTTTTAAGTTTTAACCAATGCAATTAGCTTTCTCTAGTTTAGTTGATTAAACATCAGATTGTTGGTAGACTGGTTTTTTTATGATTAATTCATAAAGTTTCTTGAATTATTGGGTACAACATGTATTAATTATTTTTATTAAAACGATGTTATTTTTTATAATAAATATTTTGGTATTAATCCGATTGGTTTAATTCGGATAAATCACTTGGATTTTATTTTAATAGATTAATGTTTTTCCAATTTAGCTTAAAACATGTCCCAGATTAGGTTATAAATAATAAAACGAAATCTGTGGCCGAGAGTTTAGCAATTATCCTCATAATTGTTTCAAAAAAATCCGCTTTTTAATTTTAGGAGTTTAAATTTGTCTTCTTCCTTTTTTGGCATTTGTCTCTCATATCTTTTGAAATATGTCCATCCGTCCATGACATAGCATTTACTATTTTTAAGATTTTTTATTTAACAAATTAATTTAAATACAATTACTCACTATTCTAATTTCTAATGCTATAAAACTCGACAGCTTTCACGCTTGTTCTTCTTACCTATAAATTCTAGCTCTAAATTGAATGGGCTTCGAGTCTTTAGACTCACAAAGCTAACATCCTGATATGTGCAGCCCAGGTATAGGATGGATAGCTCTGGACCTCTAGCATCCACCAAGTGAACTGGACAATCATCACCTTACAATCCCAGGCTGTCAAGAAGACGAGGTTACGTGGATGAAAATCATCCGGTGGTGGATGGTGCCGGTGGTGGGGCATGAAAAGGACTTGCGTCTTGTAAGTTTTTGTGACCCAAAAGAGCAAAAGGAAACCTCGATTGGGCCCTCTGGGATGGCTGGCTCTTGAGATCTTGTAAAAGTCCATTTTTGAGTGCCACTAGAAACATAATCGTTTCCCTTCGCTCTTTGTTTTATTTTCTTGGGGTCAACGATACTAGAGTTGTTCCCAGAATATTTGGTGGAGACGGGGAGCATCCCTCAGCCTGCGCAATTATTTTCTTGAAATCAGTGAGAATTGGACACCTGGCATTTGAAATGATCGATGCATTGTATTCACCCATAAAAGTACCATAAAGCAAGAATGCAGTACCATGTTTATGATTATTATTAGGGTGGAATGATATTAAGGTGTTATCTATTTTTTTAAATTTATTTTTAATATTATTATGTTAAAAGTTCTAAAAATATTAAAAATATAATTCAAAATAAAAAATAATTTTTTATAAGTATTTTTAAATTAAAAAAATAGACGAGTTCAAAAATATTTAGTTCTGGAGTGAAAATTAATCTATTTCTTTCTTGAAAAAAAAGGGGAGAAAATTACCGAAATTCAATTTTAGAAAGTAAAATAACGGTGAGCTCCATCTAAATTTAAGCTCAATTTTGTTAAGGGTGTTTTTAATGTTTCAAGATAAATAATAAAATCGATGGATAATGCGATTTTTACACGGATGTCAGCCTTGTCATGACAAGGATCGTAAATTGGGAAATCCATTGTTTATGTTACTCTGGCTTGCCTTGCCACCTGGAGTCCTCGTCTACTAATCATGCATGACATGATGCTGATTATCATAAATCTAGCTGGAGAGTTGAAATTGTCCTTGGCACGTGGATTAAAATTTAACAAGGGCTCTTGATTGCATATTTGCAATGCAAGGGTTAGGTGATGATAGTAACATAAAATAAAAACAGATGCCGAAGGGGTGCGTGCTAGTGTGGCGATCCACGTCAGAGAGTGGAAGAATACGACAAAGATGACAAGATACTAGAATCATTCTTAAAAAAAAAAATGTTTTTCCCTGCCTGTTCAGATTTAAGTTTTAGGTCAAGTTGTAAAAAAAAAAAAATATTTTCATAAAAATATCTTCACATGCTATTCAATAAAATACAAATATTTTAAATTTAAATTTTAATGCCATTTATTTAACTGAAAAACGTTAAATTTGTCAATATAATAATAATAAATTGATACATAAACTAATTTAGATATCATTATTATTAAATAAAAAATAATAATACAGAAGAATTAAGTTGGAAATGCTTTTTTTATTATTTGAAAGTATGGTAGAAGTTATTTTTAAAATATTTTTTGATTAGAAAAATATTAAATTAATATTTTTTATTTTTAAATTTTTTTATAAGAATATCAAAACAATTTAAAATAAAAAAATAAAATTTCATTGAAAACAGTGTTTAAAAAAACAAAGCCGCCCTTGTTACTAAAATAATAAAATAAAACAGAAGTCATGTAAATCCAAAAGCAAGCTGACGTGACAAACCGACAAGCTAAAAAAGATTTCCGTATCATTGTCGATGTTAGTGTGTGCTAGTTTACAGCAGCAGCAGATGCACTGTTGCCATACGTACCTTGCCACGTGCATTGTATGTTTTAATTTCGATAGCATAACCGAAAGTCAAGGATTTGTATGATCCCTCCTCTAGAGTCTAGAGTCGAATTTATCAACTATGAATATTTCATAGCTGTAAAACCCAGTCAGGGGTTGACAGGGGTGTAAAGATCGGGAGGGTTGCCTCAACCACGGTTAATTTAAATTTAAAAAACAATCAAAACATTATCATTTCAATTATTTTTTTTTAAAAATTAACAAGTTAAGGGTTAAATTTTAAATGAACTAGGCTCAAGTTCACTGGGTTAAGCAATTTTATAAATATAAAATAATTAATAGAAAATATTTTTTTTCTGGTTTTTATAAATATTTTTAAAATAAAGTCCCTCATTAACTATTTAGCAAGTCATCCGTATTCATAAACGCTAGTTTGCAGGACCTTTACAGGTTAAATTATTTTTTTAATACAATAAAAATATATATATTATAAAGAATTATTTAGTATATATTATTACTAAATATATTTTAACGAGTCATTATAATCTGAATTTAAAATTAAATTGTACTTGAGAGTCTGAGACGTTATCCATAGCCATGACGATCGTAAAATCATAGAAAATAGTGTGAGCCCGAGAGCCAAGAAAGAGCGGAAAATCCAAAAAAAAAAACAAAACGTCATGTAAAAGGGAAAGAGAGGAGCAGTGTGTGGTTACTGGTGAGTAGAAGGCAGGGGAGAGAAGTGAAGAGAAGAGGCGCGGGTGGTACCGGTCCTTTTTCTTCTTTTATCCACCTCTTAATAAAACCCTCCTCTTTTCTTCTCCACACAACACACACACAACACACACCCACTCTCCGTCCTCTCTCGATACTCACTCACTCTCTCTCATGGCTTCTCTTCAATCACCATTAATCTCTCCGGTTCTGCAACTCGTCAATGCAACAACACCAAACTCAGTTAATAGGAACTTATTATTTGTTGATTTTGTTGGACTCTACTGTAAATCGAAGAGAACTAGAAGGAAAATCGGAGTTTCTCCTTCTCCTTCTTTTTCCTCGAGTTTCTCTCGATTTGCTAACAAAAAGAAGTCCTCCTGTCCAGTCAACGCCACTCTCAGTGTTGACCGTCGTAATATCTCATCGCCGTCTTCTCCTCCTCATCCTCCTCCTGATTTGAAACCGCAGGTATGTTTCTGTCTTTTAATTCGTTTTACTTTTTAAGCTGAAATATTTTTTTTTTAAAGAGACGTATTCGTTTCGGTTTTGTTGGTGTTTTCAATTTTTCTAATCCAGTTATTTATTATTTAATTATTTTTATATATTCTTGTCTTTAAAATATTTTTATTATGCTATACTACGATAATAATTAGCTATTTGTTTGCCATGAGGCATGAAGAGTGAGAAATGTAGACAACCAAACAGTCCCGTAGATACTCTATGGTGTTAAAGCTGTAATTACCAATAGTTATGGTATAGGAGAGAGATAGACAGATAAGAAGAGAAAATCACATCTAGGCCTACCAAAATTGGATAGTTTAACTCGTCAGGTAGGATTTATTCTTAAATGGTTATGAGTTGGAGTATTTTCAAGGCCAATTGAGGTTTACAGTAACAGGAGGCAGACAAGCCCTTTCCAGATGGGGGAAACTCTTCCGGATGGACGGGCTAGCAAACTTAGGGGGAAAGAGTCACACACGTGAGGTCCGGCCGAGGAAGGGATTTCTCGTAACAATAGGAGACAGACAGATATAGAGCACTAATCCTACTAACTGGGGCAATCCAGGGTAAATCTCATTGTGCATCTACTTCTGCTCATCGAGAGTATATCCCCTACCAGAAAAAGGCTGAATCAAGATCTCGTTCGTATTCCCTTTGCTGCCACGGAGAGCGATGTTCCGCCTCTTTCTTAAATTCAGTTCACTGAAGCTGAACCCTTCCACCAAGAAGACAAGCGGAGCGATCAGTGTGATCATTATCGTTAATTTCAGGTTTATGGAGTTGATCATGATGTACGCAAGCTGGTCGAATATCCATGTTAATAATAAAAAAAATCCTTATATCGATCTTTGTTATGCCGTACGCACCAGTAGTTATAGCTTGAACACCATAGAATTTTTCTTATAAATACTGTTTTATAAGGTGCATTTTTGTTTGATCATTTATTTATGGACCATAGGTAGCAAACTTGGAAGATATAATATCAGAAAGAGGAGCATGTGGAGTTGGATTTATCGCGAATTTGGAAAACAAGCCGTCCCATGCGATTGTCAAGGATGCACTTACAGCTCTTGGCTGCATGGAACATCGTGGAGGTTGTGGAGCAGATAATGACTCTGGTGATGGTTCAGGACTAATGACTTCGATTCCGTGGGAGCTATTCGATAAGTGGGCTGAGAGTGAAGGGATTGGTTCTTTTGATAAATTGCATACTGGTGTCGGAATGATTTTTTTCCCTAAAGATGATAACCTTATGAAAGAAGCAAAAGAAGGTAACTGCCTGAAGTGGTTTGAATCCGGTTAAGTTTGTGTTTAGCGAATGAATGCTTGTTTGTTATCTCATTTTTGATGCTTCGTAGGATGGTGCATTTAGTTTATTGAATTATAGACGTTGACCTTTTTTATTAATTTGATATTGGGTTGAATTTGGTTTTCTTGTTGTATTTGATTTAAATGAAGATGGTTTTTTTCTTTCTGCTATGTTAATGCACTATTCTTTTGGTTTTCTGTACTGGCTAATGTTTTCCATCTTCATCCCTAAACATATATACGTTCTTCTATTTAGCTGTAGTTATACTTCTCTCTCTCTCTTCTTTTTTATTTTCCTGTTCCAGTCTAATGTGCATGACGGATGCTTCTGTTCACCTTAGCATCAGTATGATTAACTGTACTTTGTGATTGTTTTGTAGTGATTGTAAATATTTTTAAACAAGAGGGCCTTGAGGTGCTCGGATGGAGGCCTGTTCCTGTAAATACATCTGTAGTTGGTTTTTATGCAAAAGAAACCATGCCCAACATAGAACAAGTATTTGTTAGAGTTATTAACGAAGAGGATGTTGATGACATTGAACGAGAACTGTATATCTGCCGGAAGCTGATTGAAAGAGCGGCAAACTCAGAAAGTTGGGGAAATGAGCTTTATTTCTGTTCTTTGTCTAATCGAACAATTGTTTATAAGGGAATGCTTCGTTCTGAAGTTCTTAGGCTGTTTTATTCTGACCTTCAGAATGATATCTACAAATCACCTTTTGCCATTTATCATAGAAGGTATAGCACAAATACTAGTCCCAGATGGCCTCTTGCTCAACCCATGCGGTTTCTTGGTCATAATGGAGAGATCAACACCATACAGGTTATAAAATTCTCTACAGTACTGAAATGTAGTTGGCATTTTGAGGCATTTTCTTATTTTGATTCTAAAATGTATTCAGGGTAACTTGAACTGGATGCAATCACGAGAAACCTCATTGAAATCTTCTGTTTGGCATGGTCGAGAAAATGAAATCCGTCCTTATGGGAACCCAAAGGCATCAGACTCAGCTAATCTTGACAGTGCAGCAGAAGTAAGAGCTGCTACTTTTATGCTTACATGATTTCCTCAACCTTCATCTGCAGCTACTCGAGAAGATTTCTCCAATTTTTTACGTCCTTTCCTTTTTTATCATAGTGGGACTCACTTTGAGTATTTTACGTCTACTCGCATATTTTTCATTAGATATCACTAGCAAGGACTGAATGAGGAACTTTATCGGCTGGAATCTTTAAATTTCGACCATACATATCTAGTGCATCCCATTTTAGCTGGGGCAACTTCTTTTTTGGATTACCTTTTTTTGGTGCTTAAAGTTGGTAATGTTGTCACTCTTTGTTTTGGCACTTTGAAGGAATAATTCTTGACCCTCTTTCTATACTTAAATGAAAACCATGGTACATGGGTGTTTATTTGATGAATAATCATTATCGCCAGGATTATTAACTAAAACCGATACATGCGATGGGGTGCAAGCCACAACAAAGGGGGGAAGTGTGTTTGCTGTAGACCCAATTTAGTACAGTTTAATTGGTAAATTTTTTATTCTTCTTTAGCTATTCTTATGTAGCCCTTCTGTGTTTGATTTTCCCTGCTCTTCTCCTTTTCAGTTGTTAATAAGAAGTGGGCGCACTCCTGAGCACGCTTTGATGGTTCTCGTACCAGAGGCATACAAGAATCATCCAACTTTGACCATCAAATATCCTGAGGTATTTTCTGTTGGTGATTTGAAGTTCCAATTAAGCTGCAAGTTGACTAGGACAATTTTTCTTTCTGAATGCTAAACTAATTTAACTAATCCATAGAACATGATTTATTGGGTCAGCATCATAAATCTCTTCCTATTTACCAAGTTTATTTTGGGCTTTGTTCCTTCTAGAATTTTGGCAGTCATGCCTTTTTTGCCACCTTAATCTATGTATTTGCTGATTCTTTCTTGAATTAAATCGGCGCTGATAGTGTTTCATCATTGATACTAAGTAAATATGTAACTGAAAAAGTTGTAGTGATTGTAATTAAAATTTACCCCTCATAATTTTGTTGCGATTACATGTGGGCAATGCATGATTTGTTGGTTCTCTGTAGGTTGTAGATTTTTATGATTATTACAAGGGTCAGATGGAAGCTTGGGATGGACCTGCTTTACTCTTATTCAGGTAAATTTCCAGACATCCTGTACTACCCTGGGGCGTCAGGAGTTTATGGTAGCACATAGGGACACATAGTAAAGAGCTACAGATGATGATTGATGTGCCCACCCACAATATGAAAGTGTCCTTGATTTTGGTTTCGATATTCAGTCATTTTAAGCATAGTTAAAAACATAGAGCCGTGGAAGTGGGAAGATTGTTCTATTCTATTTCAAATGTGATGGTATAATTAGAATTAAGGGGTGTAATAACATCAGGTTTTTCAATAGAACTTCCTTGGAGTCAATTATGATGTAAAATAACAATTTGCTTGCTTATACACTTGGAAATGCTCGCATGCAAGCACATGTATGTGTTACACATATGTAGTGGTCTAGAATATTGATCTTTTATTTTGGAGCTTTATTATTTAATGTATTTTTTTT
>Ga0325405_1003640_pt1 | contig 15808 bp, 9 predicted proteins | sample PopdelMetagenome_21_FD_205663 | JGI IMG/M metagenome (GOLD analysis project Ga0325405, IMG submission 205663) | Populus deltoides microbial communities from Bellville, Georgia, United States - Xylem-Control-R2 | ecosystem: Host-associated > Plants > Phyllosphere > Stem > Wood/Secondary xylem...
TTTTTTTTTGTGTCTCTTTCTTTTTATCCAATTTCGTAACTTACTGATTTTGGATGGAGTCCAGCACCGTCAAACAAGTTTGTTAATATTAATGTTTTTACAATTTAAATTAAAATCTAACCAAAGTGAAGTTTCAAGCTGCCAATTTTCCGATTTAACCCATCAGACCTAGCCTAATTCTATATATAATTATGCTACATGGAGGGTGACAGGTTACAAATGGAGTCCAAATAAAGCAGTGGTGCACATGCAATTGCATGTCATTTATTTGTACTCCGAGCCGCCAGCCAGCATGAGAGCACCAAGGTAGGATCAAAACTCTGTACTACACTAACACGTGTATTGTAACTGTACTCCATTCTACGTGTCTAGTTACTATTTAGACATGTGCATCAAGATTTTCAGATCCCTTGCAATGGAAAGTAAGCTTTGGGAGGGAGAGGCTAAGCATACACCATTGAGTGCAGCGTTGATGAAATTCTCTTGTTAGCTTACTTAGCTATTTTCTCACGATGGCGTGGAATCATTTCACCAGCGCTGCATTCAACCATGTTTTTCCCTCTTCCGGGCATGGTGGTTTTGTATTGTGTATCAAGAGATTGTCGAGAAATTTTGTTGCGTTTTCAAGGACACTGCCATGACAGAGGTGTAACCTAGAGAACCGACCATTATGCGTGGCTTGCATGGTCGGCTAGAATCGTGCTGAGTCCATGCCCTTGCGACTGTTCTTGGTATATGAGAAGGTAAATTCTAGAAAAAAGGCATTCCCTGTTCTTTATTTTTTGTGCTAATATGCTATTTGCAGGCTTATAAATTCAGATTATTTCTGCAATACTTCTGAGAGGGAAGCCAAGAATATTTACACCAATGACAGTGATTCACAGCCTCATTTCCCAGAAAATGCATAACCATTCTTCATTTTCTTTTGCGCAAATCTCAGATCAGTCTCCAAACTATGTGCTGATCTCAGACGGGTCCCCAAACTGTACATTTTCTTAATTGAATCTCCAAAACATTATACATTTCTAAGTCCCCCTAATCTCTGTGTTAATGCTTTTCATCTGAACTGCGTAGATTAAACAATAAAACAGTGCCGTTGAAAGGAAAAATTAAGGTTTTTTCATAAAAAAAGGGAGGAATTTAAAGGGAAGACCCAATTGAAAAATGTATGATACTTTAAAAAAATTCCTTCCAATGAACGCAGATCAACTCAGGACTCCCTGCCGGCTGCCCCTACACAGCAAAGGGTCCAGCGAGCCACAAAGGCAATAAACACTGTCGGACTGTCCGATTGATAGTGGGGTCAAGTATATAGTTGGCCATGTTATTGTTGAGGGCTCATCACGTAGCTGGCCGCGAAGCCTTATTTTCCAGGGCTGATGGTGTTCTTGCTGCCATAATGATGACTTCACATAAATCAGATAAACTTCTTCTTTGCTGTGCTCATTCCCAATTGAAAAGTCCTAAGAAGCTGGAAAAATTGCAAGCAATTTCTTTTTTCTTCACAGGAGAACCACTAACTAGTCTACCACCACTGATCTATTTATTGTTAGAAACTTATAAAAGCATCATGAAACATTGGAATCAGGGATACGAAGGGCCCCATGCTACATACAAATCAAGTCTCTGCGTATTTTTAGTTCATTTTTTTTTTAATTTTTTCGAGACCTGCGTATGCTTTCCACAAGCATGGCAGAGGCTGCAATGCACCACATGATGCCACCACATTATTATCTGTTGGCATGCCAAACTGCTACTACTTAACTACGCGTCTCTTACAGTTGCAAAATGCAATGACTGGTCGGAATTTAGGTTTAATGTCTCAACAAGAAACATCTAAAGATCCCTTTTGGTTATTAGAATATGGTAAGACCCACATTACATGAAATTGAACTAGGTTATGCTACTACTATTACTACGCCTCTCTAACAGTAATCTCGATGTTCATTTATATATCACAACTGCTATAAAATAAATAAATAAATAAAAACAAATGCAGCAAAATTTCCTTACAAAAGCTGCTGTCCTGCTTTCTCAATAAATAATTCAAAACCTGAACCCAACCAACCACTCTGAAATTGCCAAATTCCGAAAAATATTCAAAGGAACGAGCATAAACTAAGATCAAATCACAGAATCCAACTATAAACTACGATCAAATCACTAAATCCCACGTAATTATATGTCATTGCACAATGACAGAAACCTGAATCCTGAAACTGTTAAATTCTGAAACATTAGCAACTCTCACTCAATTCTTACATCAAAGATAAAATCTTGAAGAAACCTCAGATAGCACGAACATAACCTAAAACCAGATCCCATGAACTAAAATTTCATGCAAACAAATAGGGAAACGCTACAATAAAAGCAGGAAACAAGTACAGAAACAGAAAGTCACTGCAGATATCCTACGTTGTAAGGAAAAAAAAAACACCTTGAAAAGATTGTTTTACACAAATACAATCAGTTCAAAAAGACAACACCTATTTATCAGAGTCCATTACTTGTCAATCTCTCTCTTTCTTGTGACCATAATTCAAGATTTCCTTTTCCTTATCCCAAAATCCTCCTATCCTTTTCTTCATAATTACACCACTTGCCACTCCCACACTCCCATGATAAAAAATCCCTTCTCACTCTCATTCCCTCACTTCACTCTATCTAATAAATCCAAACTTTCTGTCACTTTCCCGAGAAAATCAGGATTTTTCCGGGAAAATTTCCAAACTTTCTCTTTTAATGGAGTCGCTACCGGACCATCTCCGGTGCAAGAGGACAGACGGCCGGCAATGGCGGTGCAACCGGCGGGTGATGGAGGATAAGAAGCTCTGTGAAATTCATCACCTTCAGGGCCGCCATAGGCAGTATAGGAGGAAAGTGCCCGAGACTTTGAAGTTGCAGAGAAAGAAGAGCAAGAAATCATCAGCATCAAGTTCTAATTTTGAAGCCCTAAGTAGGGTTTCTTTGAAAGAGGGCAAATTAGGGAAATTTAAGAAGAAAGGAAAGAAATTGAAGAGGGGAGATTTACAGCTGGATTTGATAAGGATGGTTTTACAGAGAGAAATGGAGAAGAGAAAGAATAAGAAAACGAAAGGGTTTTCAGAGAAAGAGAGTGTTAATAATGGTGAAGGTAATGATAATGTGAATGATTGTAGTGGCAGTGACAGTGAAGAAGAAGGTGAAGGGGAAGAGTTAATGAGAGATTTGCCAAATGGGTTCATGGCAATATCACCTGCCAAGAATTTTGGGAATGGCAATGTGGGTTCTTGTTCTGGTTCACATGTTGACGTTAAGGTTGGAGGGGGTGGTTTCAATGGGGTTAATACTGCTAGAAGATGTTTTAGGTCTAAAAATATTGAGCCAATGCCAGTTGGGAAATTACAGGTTGGTTTTGTTGTTTGTTTGCTATTCGAGTTGTGTTTTGAAAGTTTTTTGTTTGAGTTTTCGATTGATTGGTCTTTGTAGGTTTTGCCAAATAAGAGGGATGCAGTGAGATTGAGGAAGGGGAAGAGGAAGTGCCATTGGTGTAGGAGTGGATCAAGGACATTGATTAGGTGTTTGAGTTGTCGAAAAGAGTTTTATTGCTTGTGTTGCATCAAAGAGCAGTATGTTGTTTTCTCTATATTAATTTGTTTAAATTGGCTTGTATTCTTTGTTGGGTGTCTGATGGCTTATCCCTTTGGAGCTTGTGTGATAAAAGTTGTCATTTTTGTATAGAACATTCATTATAATATGTGGATTGTTAATTAATAATTGTATCCTGGAGGCCAGCTGTTTTCTAGATATATCTCTGGCTTGTGCTCAAAACAGTAACTATAAGCACACATCATGTCTCTCTGATTTCAGCTTAGTGCTCTGTCTTTAGGATTAAACTCTGACTTTTGATTCTTTATTTTTGAAATGAAATTAGGTATTTAGAGACACAAGAAGATGTTAGGATGAAATGTCCAGTGTGTCGTAGAACTTGCAGCTGTAAGGCCTGCTCAGCAATTCAATGTAGGGACATTGAATGTAAGGTCTGACTTCTAATTTTGCCAAGCGAACTAGTGCTTTCATATTTCTTACTGAACCATGTTGTCTCTAAATATATGCAAAAACTATGTTTCAGGACCTGTCCAAGGAGAGAAGTAAAGTTGACAAGGTTCTGCATTTTCATTATTTAATCTGTATGCTTCTTCCTATACTGAAACAAATAAATCAAGATCAGAGCATTGAGATAGAAATAGAAGCAAAAATAAAAGGTAGTCATCGCAGTTAAGCTTGTTGGCATTCTGCAATTAACTTGCAGTTATGATAGCTTATTGTACAATATCAATATAAGTTCATTTTCTAATATCCCTCACTCTGCAATAGGCCTGAAGCCCACAGAAGTTCAAATCCAGCAGGCTGAAATCAGCTGCAATAAGCAATGTTGTTGGTATGTAATCTGATTCTGAAAAAGTTATGATGATTTACCACTGTTTAACATAGCTTATTTAAATTTGTTTTGTTGCTCTCTGGTGCATGATTTGACTTCCGGATCAGCAATAATTGCAAGGCTTCCATAGTGGATTTCCATAGGACCTGCCCTGATTGTTCCTATAGCCTTTGCTTAAGTTGTTGTCAGGATATTTTTCATGGGAGCTTACATGGAAGTGTTAAAGGTCTTTTATGCAAATGCCCAAATGGAAGGAAAGCTTGTATATCTGGCAAGCAACTTTCAGAAATGAAATCACTTTGTGCCACAAAGCTGAGTTATGGCAGCAGATTTCTTGGTTCTACATTCTCACCATGTCAGGGTGCTGTGCATTGTAATGGAAGTATACCTTGTCCCCCTAGAGAGTTTGGTGGTTGTGGTGGTAGCCTTCTTGATTTAAGTTGCATATTCCCCTTAAGTTGGACCAAAGAGCTGGAAGTGAGTGCAGAAGAATTAGTTGGCTGCTACGAGTTGCCAGAAACCTTGGATGCTTGCTCAAGTTGTTCATTATGTGTTGGGTTGGATTGTGAAACAAATGGGATTGAGCAGCTGCTAGAAGCAGCTGCAAGAGAAGATTCTAGCGATAACCTTTTATATTATCCAACCATTATGGATATTCGTGGTGATAACCTTGAACACTTTCAGAAGCACTGGGGCAGAGGTCAACCTGTAATTGTTCGTAATGTGCTTCAGAGTACATCGGATGTGAGCTGGGATCCAATAGTCATGTTCTGCAATTATCTTAAAAATAATGCTGCCAGATCTCAAAATGGGCAAGCTACAGATTGTTTGGACTGGTTTGAGGTTGGTGTTTTCTCTCAGCCCTGTGCTGTGTCAATATGCAGTTTGATTGTTCAAGTGCCTATTATGTTTCCTTCTTAATTGTCGATTATTAGATATTGTCAATATTTTGTACCATGAAACCAGCATATTTTAAAATGATATCAAGGCACTCTTCTACTTCTGGTGAACATATGAGTTATTAGAAGATGAAGTAGTCTCATCTACATTACTTGGTCATTACCTGTTGATTTTTCTGGAGTGGGAATTGAAAATTGAAAATTGGCTAAATTATGAATTTGGGGTGTTTAATGTTATGTACATGCAGATATGAAAAGAAATCTCTGTGCTATATGTTTGAGTTGTAAAAAAATTAAGAGGAATAGAAATGTGCTGGTATGATATTTGTTGAAAACAGCAATCCATTGTTTGTGGTTGGAAAGTCCCTTGTCCAATTCTCTGATTTTCAAAAGTTTGATGCTAGGACCTTAAGAAATGTAGCTTCTATCCATGGAAGATTCCTAGATGATGCTACGGAATCTCGGATATTTCTCGGAGTATTTTAGCTTTCTCTTGAGTTTGGCTTCTAACCACTCCAAACAAGCAGAATTTAGCATCCAAGCCTCTTTTTTTTTTGGGTGTTATTAAACCTCTCTCTTTTACTTTATCCTCCTTACGGACATTTTCTTTTTCTAGTTGCAAAATGCCAATGTCTTCCTCTTGATTTGACTGTGATTGAAACACTGCTAATAATGGAAAATGTTCATGTACATTCTATTTACTTCATGAAATAAAGTGAAACTGATTTGAACTCTAAGCTCGGCAATGCATTCACCTAAATATAATCTATGTTTCTGGGAACGGCTGAGTGTTTTCCATTTATCTTCTTTTCTTCTTTCTTTTTTTTCCTTCTTCACAATTGGGAGCATTTGCAATTCTGATTTCCTGCTGTGTTTTGCTCCTTTTTTTGAGTCAAGACCACTTCTCTATTTCTCAACTATTTTTCTATGGTATGGCAGGTAGAAATTGGTGTAAAACAGATGTTTATGGGGTCTTTTAAGGGTCTGACAAATGGCAACATATGGCATGAGAAGCTAAAATTGAAGGGTTGGCTTTCTTCTAATTTATTCCAAAAACATTGTCCTGCCCATTACACTGACATCCTTCAGGCTCTACCACTTCCAGAATACATGGACCCCTTCTCTGGTGTTCTAAACATTGCTGCAGAGTTGCCGCTGGAAACCTTGAAGCCTGATCTGGGTCCTTGTCTCTATATATCATATGGAAGTGGTGAGAGTCTTGCACAGGCCGATTCTGTGACAAAATTGCGTTATAATTCATATGATGTGGTATGTCCAGTTCTATTCTTTAGATTTTTCCATAAACTTGAATTTCATTTTACTTTGTGATTTTCTTTTCCTATTTTTTTTTCTTGATTGGCACGACATGTGCAAGATGTATGCACAGTACAGAATTGCTGCTCAAATCATTTTAGAATGCATGCAACATTTTGAGAAGCAAACATCAGAAACTGTTACGCTTCCAAATCTGAAATGAACCATCTCCGTGAATTCTTCTTAATGCAATATGTGTATGTCACAGTGTTCAAGTAATATGTTAGCATTGCGTGTTTTTCTCATTAATGCCTATTTGTAAACTTTTTTTCAAAACAAAAAAAATAACCTATGCTCATATTTAGTTCGAGAAGCACCGTCAATTATTGGTATTATCATCTAGGTGGGTTAGGCAAGGAAAGACCAAGATCACTGTAATTAGTTTTATTCTGGAATTGGTACATGCGGTGACTTGCATTCTTCCTTCTCATTTAGCACCTCTTGAACCTTTAGCTGTCACAGCCCCTTGCTTCTCCCCCCACAATTTAGCATGTTTTGTAATGGTTTCTGCATACTCTTGTTCTGGAGAGTTTCTGAAAAGACATGAAGGTCTTCACCATTCATTTTGTCTTTCTAATTTCAGGTTAATATTTTGGCACATACAACTGATGTCCCTGTATCTACAAAACAGCTTAATTACATAAGAAAGTTGATGACAAAGCACAAGGAACAGAATAAAGAGAGCAGTGAAGCAACTTTAAATGAGGAAAATATTGAAGTGGAATTGCATGATATGTTCAGAGAAGATATGCTAGTAAACAAGAAAGTTGCTAGAATATCTTGGTTCTCTGCTGCAACACATGAAGCTCATGCTTCGAGTCTGAAAGATCGAGAAATGTTTCATGATGGGGGTTCAGATTCTGCTTCTGATTCTGACACTGATACTGATACTGAAGTCTCAAAATTTTTCTTTGGACCTGTTAAAAGTTCAAGGACATCAGATAATCTTAAGTTTTATGGGAAGCACTCAGAGAGCTCCAATCATTTCAGAATGAAAAAACTCTCTGAGTCTTGTGGTGCCCAATGGGATGTCTTTCGTAGACAGGATGTTCCCAAGCTTGCAGAGTACCTTAGAAGGCACTTTAATGAGTTCACTTACACATATGGCTTACAAAAGCATGTAAGTTCGGAATAAGATTTCAGCCTCTATTACCAAGTCGGAGTAGATTGCTGACTAGTCTCTCTCTTGCAGATGGTTCATCCAATACTTGATCAGAATTTCTTTCTTGATGCATCTCATAAAATGAGACTTAAGGAGGAATTCAGTAAGTAACCCATCTATTGTCCCTTTTTTATTAAACGATGACTAATTTGCATCTATGATTATTTCCACCTTGCCTGATGCTTCCAGAAATTGAACCCTGGAGTTTTGAGCAACATGTTGGAGAAGCAGTGATTATTCCTGCTGGATGCCCATACCAAATTAGGAATCTTAAGGTAACATGTGCAACACTATTGAATTAGTTTTCAGAAATGTTGTTTAATCACTGCCCTGATTTTCTTGAATCCTTTGATAACCCATTGTTGGCTTTTTTATTCATTGTAATCGTCTCTATCTAAAGCTCTTTTTACCAAAGTTTCAAATATATTTGTCAAAGTTTCCTAAAGGTTTCTTTCTCATCAACCTTCTACCAATTTTCCCACATTTTTTTAAGCTGACATTGTTTACTAGGAATCTGAAAAGGAGAAAGGGAGATAAAGAGCTTGTAACATACTTGATTTTGTCATTTTCAAATTGATTTATTGTGAAAAATTTATGATTCTGTTTCTCAGGATCTGCATAAACTCCATTTGCAATATTGCTAACTAATTTTATTCATTTGACTTGCCATGTTAATTGCAGTCATGCGTCAGTGTGGTTTTGGACTTCCTCTCACCAGAAAATGTTACTGAATGCATCCAGCTGATTGATGAGTTACGACAACTTCCAGAGAACCATAAAGCCAAAGTAGACAGTTTAGAGGTAAATTACACATTAAGGTTGACGTGTTTCTTCTCCACACCTGTCCATGTGATGAATATGGCTTTACTTCTGTTGCAAAAACCAGGTGAAGAAAATGGCATTGCACAGTATTAGTAGAGCAGTCAAAGAAATTCGTGAGCTTACATGCGCAGAGTAAATCCTCATTGAAATACATGAATTCAGGTCTTTTTATTGTCTTTTATCAGATTGGCGATCATGAAAGAATTCAAGATATCCACACCATTTCATGATTGCTGTGTTACTTTGTGCATGAAATTTATCAAGTTTCAATGGTGTGAATGAGATGCAGTGTCATTATATATTTAAAACAAACATCATCTAGAATGGGAAACATAGCTTGAATATATGTTTAGGAGAATGAAAAAGAGCCTGAATTTGCATGAATAACTATGTTTGTTGCTAATACGTGGGACACCCTTTTATAGAGACATGATATCAAAATTCTTGGGACAGACAAGAATTACGGAATCATGAAACTTCTATATGATAAGCAATCAAAATATTCCGTGTGAGTGGTGTCATTATCGACCTATATTTGAATCCCTTTACACCTACAATGGAAGGTTTTAACTATGGCATAGTGGCTCTGCTTTCATTTTCTAGTGAAGTTCAAAAAGAAAAAAAAAGAATCACTAGCTACATTAGCTACATGCATTAAGAGAAAATGATCAACGTAATATATTGAAGGAGTTTTCGTGAAAATGTTGTTGTGGCATCCAAAGAACTTAATGTTGTCCTGGTTGGGATCTTTGTTGCACCAGTGTCAAACCAAAAGAAAGAGGTGCTGCCAAACCAACACTGCTTTCTCCAAATCAAACAAATCTGGTGATCCATTCTCAATAAAAACACGGGGTGTCAGTTTTGCTCCTAGCTTTGTCCCATGCAATTATTTCCACCCCTTTTCTTAAACTTCCGGATGGACAGCTGATGTACTGCATCTTACACCAAAAGTCTTCCCAGAAAACCAAATTGATGAGCTTTTATCTTCTATATACTTTTATGTTGACTGACGAGTGCCAATCATGTTTTCTGTGTGTTTGTAAGCATGATAGTGTATCTTCTAACACATACTGAATTATATGTGATGATGTTCTGTGGATATATTCTGAACATGTTATAGCTAGTCTTAGTTATTTGCTTCAAATGGATGTTGAGTTTTTAGTTAGCATGCGTTGCAATACTTTCCTGTCCAGGCAATTTATACATGCTACATGATCCAGGGCCAGCATGGATCTCAACGACTAACTGCAAGGACTAAAAATGGATAGATAATCATAGCAGGGAAGGATCTGACATGGTGGCATTTGAGCTTCTGCTGTTATTTCTAGATGATTGTGCAGGGTATTTTGGTTTCTGCATCAGCATGTTTTTTTGCATCCAGAAATTTTGATAGATTCCTCCTCCTTGGTCATTAAAAAGTTAATTTTATCTCATGGTGCAAAACACCAATTTTTCAGCAACAGCAACAGCTTGTACATGTGTTCATTAAGAATAGCATTTTTTTTCTCCTTGCTGCAACTGCATGTATATATGATAGATCCATTTAGCTTTATATGATGATTAATCCATTTGTTTTTAATAATGATTGATCCTTTCGGGTTTTTTATACAACGTTGAGACAGTTTCTGCGGTCATACTATTATAAATTGACCCCCTATTTTTTTGAAAAATTAGAAAAAAAATCAAAAAAATATATCCAAGAATATTTTCTTTTCGTCTTCCCATTTTTTCTTTTCTCGGTATTTGGATATCCAAGAATCACAATAACTTCACCAAGCTTCAGCAGCAATTCCCAGCAGCAACAGTAGTGTCTTCATGCTAGGATCAGTGTTGGATTTCTTAACAATTTCCTCAGCCCCAGTCTGGATCTTCTCCCAAGCTCTAACTGTCAAACCAGTAAATCTTTGGTGACCAGAAAGTTTTGTTCCCAGGTTTTGGTAACAAGAAGATCTTGGGTCTTAAAGAGGAAGAAAATAAAAAAGACAGGAGGAACAAGAAAGGAGACACGGGGGGGCTTGTTGATTTTTAAATGGGGCTGGAGACAAGAATAGAGAGAAAAAGGAAAAAAAAGGAGGAGACAGAGATTAAAAGACGATACAGAGGGAAACACCAGCGAAAAAGAGAGAGAGAGAGGAGGCAAGTTCCGTAGAGGCCAAGGAGCATCATCTTTCCAGATGGTGGTATGTTTCTCTAGGCCTCTTTGCTATGGTTTGTAGCTATAGAAAGAATAAAGATGATAATTGCTTTCGCATGTAAAGGAGCTCCTTTAACCACCAGGATGCATTTCTTCTCTTTGGAACGTTCACTGTTTAGCTATCACAAGGACATGGGCATATGAACATTGTGTTTAAAGCTACGCTTACCAGAGAGTGCATGCGAACAATTTTTTTTTTGTTTTACATCCCTTCGCAGGCTTAGGAGCTGTCTTTTGAAGACAGTATTTCCTTCTGGTCTCTCTTGGAGAGCTTGCCTGTGATTTGCCGTAGGTTATTTTGAAGCGTAAAAATATAATGATAAAGTGTTACAAGTGTACTTCAAAAAAAAAAAAATTAACTATTCAACATCGTATACAGATAACTGAAAATAAAAATGATTGTTAATATCCAAGAATTAAAACGATGAAAGATGAAATAAAAAAAATTAATGAATAAAACAAAATTAAAAAAAAAATTAGATAGAATACCAGTAAACATGGGTGATAAAATTGAAAAAAATCAAGATTATAAATTCTATGAGAAATTAAAAATAAATTAAAATTTGATAAAAAGGCTAAGATTAAAAATAAAAAATCAAAATATTGACACAAATTCACAAAAGAATCCAAAACAAAAATATAAATCAAGAGAGTGAGGATTAAATCTAAAAAAAATTGAAAAAATCAAAATCAAAATATATTATTTTAAAGTTATGCTCAACCCGATAGGCTGACTTGTGACCTAGTGGACCCGGAGCCTATGCTGACCCGAGTTTCAAAAGAAATTGAAATAGAGTATGAAAAACATTTGATGGTTATACTTAATTCAAAAGAAAAAAATCCTCATAAAAAAATTGAACAAAGCTATATATAAAAAAACATCTATGTAACACGTGTTTTTTTCAAAATGAATAGAAAATCCCATAGAAATTGTAAAAAATAGGAAAAAAACATTTAAGGATGAAACCGAAAAAAATGATCTCATAAAAGGGGCAAATCAAGCAAATATGAATGAATCTTTTAAACTCAAGTGAATCTCTCAGAGCTGCAAACAGTTAAATTCCACACTTGGACTTAACTAAAAACCTCAATATAAAATAAATTTAATATTAAAGGGTGAGATCAATTAATTTAATTTAAAAAATACTTTTAAAAAAAGTAAAATCCAACAAATAGCACAAAAAATCAAGGCAACTTGAAGATTTTGAATGGTTACCGAGTTTGAAGATTTTGAATCTACAAGTGTTTGGTATTGTGGTAGCTTTTGTGGTTGTGATTTGAAAAAAGTTGTTTTATAAAAAATATTTTTGGTTGAGGTTGGTTTGGTATTTATATATGTTTGGTTAATACTGTGGTTGAAATTGAGGTTGAATAAAAAGTAATTTAATGTGTTTGGTTAAAAATGCTTTTCAAATTGAGGTTATAAAGTAACTAGAAAAGATATATATTAATATTGATGTTTTTAATTTAAATATTGTAGATTTAACTACTACTATTACATCATTAAATAAATAATACTTTATATCAAGTATTTTTTTTAATTGTTTCATTAACCTATCTACAATTCCATCACGTATAAAATTCATCCGATAAGAACTACAGTTTCCATGGTTTTTTAATCATGCAACAAAATCAGGTAAAATATCATCAAAAATAATTGCGATCTCTTTCTAATTTATGTAGTATTATTGAATAATATTTAATACTAATTCTTTTTAGTAAAACATAATTAAAAAAAATTAATTTTTTTTATGGGGTCTGACATAGTCCAACCGACCCGATCCAGCCATGAATAGTTAAAGATGTTCTCAGCTGTTCTGCAGAATGAATTAATCCACTCTCTCTGTACTTTAAGTAAACAGTACAGAGTAAATTAATTCACGCAATGTTCACTTCTCTCCTCTTCCCAATCTCCAGCCAGCGCCGCTAAGCAACCTCGAACATAACCATCTTTCTCTCTATCTCTTGGCTTGGAAATAGCTACCAAAGAAGGATAGGAATCTTCTGGGTTCTCGATCGAATGAAATAACGTATCAAAAGGCCAACCTTATGGATCCAACGAAGAGCCATCAAAAGCGAAGGAACCCCCACCAAGTTCTCAACCAATCCATTCTTTGGGATCAATCTGCACTACACACTTCAAGGAGTGAACAGTGCAGTGCAGAGTGAATTAACAGGGAGAAGCAGATTGTTTCTGCTTTCAGGTAACCTGTGGTGGAAACGTAAATGACAGTGGGTTCCATGCATAGTAAACAATGTTTTTTTATTTTACTAATTTTGCTTCAAATGCAGACGCAATCTCCTAAACAAACGGTCTCACCTATCAAAAACTATCACAGTAAGAGCGTGTTTGGCAGTGTAGTTACGGGTGCTTTTCAAATAACTTTTCGTGCCAAAATATATACCAATGATGTTTTTTTATTTTTTAAAAATCATTTTTGATATCAGCACATCAAAACGATCCAAAATATACAAACCATATTAAATTTTAATAAAAAAAAATTAAATTAAATTTTTTAGAAACACAATCGCAACCGCATTCCAAAACATTTCCTAAAAATAGAAGATGAAAGAAAAATAAAGATGGGAAATAATCACCGCCATGACAGCTGCGGTTGCCTCCCCCATCAAATAATCACCGTCATGAAGTGGGTTTATGTGGGATATGCGGGTTTGAAGGAACCTGGAAGGGAGAAAGAAATTGTTTAGGGTTTGTTTTTTATTTAGAAAGTACAGGATTTCTTCAACCTTGCAGATTTGGAGACAGATTGCTTGCAATTAAGCTCTGAATATTATAGAAAAAACCACTCCCTCAAGATGTCCTAAACTTTCTTTATTGATTTATTTTTCAATATCGGTTTTCCTTACCGTAAATAAATTAATTGTAGCTTTTTCTTATTATCTTTTCCAAGACATTAATTTTAATTTTCTTAAAATATATAAATTTCATGTTTCTAAAGACTTATTTAAAGACACATGTCATGTTTCATGCCCGGTAGATTAACAAAATGATATATTTTTTTATTAGAAAATAATCTATAATAATTAAGTTAGAATTTTTTAAAAATAAGAGTTTATCTTAATTTTAATAAATAAATAAACTAAAGGGAACAGTAATATATGTTGTATATATAAATCCTAGATGTGAAAACATGATTAATAAAAATATATATATAAAATAATAAGAATAGCTAGGTGTAAACCGATATGCTAATATACTCTAATATGCTAAAATAAGAAATTAAAGTCCTGTAGGATAGAAATAATGAATTGTAAATAGAATTCAAGTTTAAATTTTATAGATAATATGGAGAGTATTGTCTATAATGATAGACAAAAGAAAAGCCTTCTAAAGCTTTTTTTTTTATATTGATTTACTTGATATTTTTTCTTTTTTTTGTTCATTGTTATAATTCTAATTATTATACAATTCATCATATGAGAGTTTTTCTATTATGAATAGAGACATTTTTTTATCATTTTTAAAAAAGTTGACAAACTGGGTGAATATGTAAAGAATATTCTTTCTTTTCCAGCACTTCGACACGTAGAAAAATTGTCACTGTTTGGAAACACGGTGCAAACCTTGTTTTCAAAAAATTAAATTTTTTTTTGTTAAAAATTAGTTTATTTTGTATTTTGAATCATTTTGATATATTAATTTTAAAAATAATTTTTAAAAAATAAAAAGTATTATTTTAATATATTTCAACACAAAATTTTGATAAAAATCCCAAACTTCTTATCTTTTTCAAGAGACTTGAAGCCGTCAACGTACGCTCCACAGGTGATGAAAACATAAATACCGTATGCTAGGAACCTTCAGCTGCCTCTTACAAGGGATTTCAAGTGATTTTACTTCAACCAACTACCTATTAGTTTGTATGCTTCCATCAAACACGGCAGCCGAAAAGCACCAATATCAGTCTATAGTTTTGTAAATTCGAAGTAAAATTGCTTAAGGATATTAATAAAAGCACCAACATCAGTCTATAGTTTTGTAAATTCGAAGTAAAATTGCTTAAGGATATTAATAAAAGAACTCGTTTCTTTATTTTTTTCATTCTTTATCATATTTTTCTCTCATCTTAATTTTACATCCAAAACTTCAAAATGACTTCATCGGGACTTAGAAACACTTAATAATATTTCAAAGAAATTCATAAGAGATTAGGAAAAATTAGAAAATGAGCTCTCCGTTAAATATTGTTACTAATTAATAGCAAGATATGCAAATTAATTAGGTGAGATGAACAATTAAAGTTGATAATTAATGAGATTCTTTAAACAATAAGATCTCCATTATAATTGTTGAAAACTATAGGACCAAATTGTATTTTTTGTTTGAGTAGTTTACATTTGTTAGAGAATAATATAAATCATATCTTGGAATCTCATTTAACAGCTTAAGTTTTTGGATTGAAATAGTTCTTTAACATGGTATCAGAGTCTTGATAATCAAGCGATCATGAGTTCGAATTTCATCATCTCTATTTATTTAATAAAAATTAAGCATAAGATAATATAAGTTTGTATAAATTTCAAGTTTAAATAGCTTTTATTTGAAGAGATATGTTAAAAAATAATATAAATCATTTATTAAAATCTCATCTAACTGTTTAAGTTTTAGATTCAAAATTAAACGTAACAAAAATGAATTTTTACTTTTTAGTATAGAGAAGATTTTTTTCGTGCAGCATTGGCGATGTCTCCTTGACTTTTAATTCCAGTAATTTCCCTGTGGTTTCATTCGTAAAAGGTAGCAAGGAAGGGGAAAAGGAAAGAGTGGTTGAGTGAGCGGACTTGCTGGCGGGGGACTTTCTTTTCACCTAATTAATTTGCATATCAGACTGAGGAAATATTGTCATATATATATATATATATATATATATATTTTGGAATTCTGTTGAGTTTTCTCTTTTCGGTTTCATTTGGTGAAATCTGAAAATAACTCAATTTCAACAAGTTTTTACTGTTGTGAATTTCATCATCTATTT
>Ga0325405_1003645_pt1 | contig 15802 bp, 5 predicted proteins | sample PopdelMetagenome_21_FD_205663 | JGI IMG/M metagenome (GOLD analysis project Ga0325405, IMG submission 205663) | Populus deltoides microbial communities from Bellville, Georgia, United States - Xylem-Control-R2 | ecosystem: Host-associated > Plants > Phyllosphere > Stem > Wood/Secondary xylem...
AAAAAAAGAAAAACTAATACCATTTCCTTAATTCCACGGTACCAGCTAAGCTGGAACCTTGCTTACATGATCTAAATTCATGAACTCAATCCATGACCTAGAATATAGGCTACCAAATTCACGTAAGCATAAGTTAGTCAAGAATAGAAAAGCCTTTTAAAACCATGTGTCAACAGAAAGAAGGAAGGCATGCATGAATGCCTCGACCACTCTACTTTTTTTTCCATTTATGCTGCTTGTGCTCTTTCAGCGCAGTTGCTCAAGCATCCAACATGCGAATAATCATTACCCGTGAAGAAGTAGGCAAAGGCTTGTTGGACACCCGACAATCAAGTAAAGAAGCTTAATATTCTACCATGCAACTTGAAAGAAAATTGGAGATCTGAGAACAGGGCAATAAATGGATATTCCCATGTCTGCGTTATAGAAATATCATGGTAATGCATCCCTTATGTTGTCTGGATTATTTTCATTAAAAAAGGAAAAAAGATGTGCAGTTGTAATAATGTTAATAGACATGCCAAGTTGCCAGCCTATCACCCATTTGACGCCCTTCCAAATGTTTGGGTAATTAACAACAAGATTTAATACTTGTTTAGGTTAATGTTTCCTTTTCGATTTGCATAATAATTATGTTGTTTATACCAGATTTGTTACACCTATTAAACAAATTCAACTTGTCAACTCCAATTATTATTTTAAAATTTAAACTAGCTCGGTAGATTAACTCAAAACTTGAACTAATTGAAATTAAAAAAAAAATTTAAAAAAAAAACCCAACTAACCCAATTAATATAATCAAAAATTTAAGTTGATCTAGTTAATCTAATACCAACTCAGTTAAAACATTGAATCTACTCTTGAATTAAAAAAAAAAAAATCTTGAGAGACTCCAACTGTTAACACAAGTTATTGACATCTACAGTTACATAGCAACCAAATCTTGCAAAATGCAATCTGTCGTGCGATTTACACTTAAAATCTTCATAATTTCGGCATCTGATGACTAGACCTTGCTAGTTGAACTTGGATCCTGTGGAGACCTTTTAAAATTCGGTAGGAAAGATATGCAGGAGCCTGAGGCCCAACTAATATGTGTCTCAAGCATCAGTGTTGGACACCAGGCTGCTTTATTTAAATTTAGGCCCATGAACAATGTGACCTGAACCATCGCGCCGAGGGCAGTTACGTGTCAAGCATTCCATTAGTTCTAATCGTTTCTTCCATCGCGCAATTGGGAAATAGTTGTGTGATAGATATATATATCATTACCTCGTTGGAAACATTGGAAAATAGTTCGAAATTTTGATGCTGTGAAGGGTTAGAGCACAAGGCTGATGTTTTACCATGATTTGCTACATAGAGAACAGTGGGAAAAGCAAATGATACCTTGCCTGGCACCGAAAACATGCTGGGATGAACTGATACAGCATGATACACAGAGAAGTGCCCATGTCTAGAGAAGAATACATACAAACTAAAATCCATGATCACAAAGAAGCATGTTAAAAAGGGTTTCAATGTACGCGGGAATCTTTTTCCGCCACCACTTTATTGAAACGAAGAAAGAAACAGGGCTCATCAAGACAGCATGGCCAACAACCCATCGACAAATACATTTACGGTTGGCTATTGATCTTCATTCTTCAATGGGATGCCTGAAATCAGCAAAATAACAGTATGGTTGCCCCATTTCCTTATAAATTCTAATATTGGTAAAATAAATTGCTGATACAAAATCTGAGGACGAAAACAAAATGCTTGTCAAGAATGTCAGATAACTAGAAATAGCTATGACATGCATAAGTAGTGACCACCAAATTAAACTGAACGTTCACTTTCTAATGAACTGAGGTTAAGCAAAGAACAGAAAACTAAATAACAACTATATGCATGATGTTGTGAGACAAATTATGATGTTTGTTTCTAACTCGTGGTTTTTTTTTTTTTTTTTTTGTCTTGTTAAAAGATAAGATTGACAACTATTTTTTTGTTTTTCAATCCAGTGCTTGAGATGTTGCAGCATGCCACTTCCATAAATGGGCTACAGTCTACAGATCATGAGAGCACAACGACCCCACCAGTGAATACCTTCAAAATATTTCACACAAAATCAACCATGATGCCATCCATTTCTTGAAATGGGCACAATGAAAGTGAGAAGTACATCAACCATATTCGACTACCCAATATGAAATTTCCAAGAAGTGAAAGAAAATCCTCAGGGCCATCAGGTTCAGTAAACAACTTTTGCTTGCATAGAATAAAAGGGGTCCATGATAATGCTTTTCTCATCTAATCAATTTCACAAAAAAAAATAATCTTTATCCTCATCATAAAAATCACAGCCATTTACCGCCCACTAAGTTAAAGTAAAAAAGAAGATTGTCAAGTTCTTGTTACACAATGGTTGGCAGGATTTTGAAAAAACACTTTGGCTCAAAAGATTAGCAGGGGATCAAAAAGTATGCCTCAAATGAGGATATCATTTTAGACAACCTGATTTGTATCAACAAGAAGTGCACGATTTTCCTATAACCAATTTGGGAGCAAAATAATTACAATGGCAATAAATCCATAACTAAAAGCTCCATATCTAAAGTATATAACCATACAAATCCTTTTAGGTCAATCTACCAACGCTATCATGGCTCTAAAACAAACATCCCCACACATATTCCCAAGAAAATCCAAATAATAGCCTTCAATCAACAGTACTATTCCTACGATGGCATAGCGCAAGCACACAGATCCTTTAGATCTCCTCATGATTGAAAAATGGACACCAAATCGATCTCCAGTTTTTATATCACACAATAAACACCCATCCAAAACAAAAACAGTTTAAATTTAATTACAATCAGTGGCAGTTCCACACAAATATAATTGGTTTTGGATACACCGGGTATCGGCAAACCAATTCACGACAAAACTAAAATGATAATTTAAAGAATATCAGGAATATCTATCAATTCCTTCATAAAATAAATAAATAAACTGTGAATCCAATTAATAACAAGAGACTATAACAATTGGAGGTTGCTCCTTAAACTGACTAGCGATGCAATTTATTTACGCTGCGTTCACATCCTCAGCAAAGAAGATAAAAGTAATGCGCGAGAAATTACCTAGTGTCCACTCTCATGGCCATGGTCACCATGGCCCTCCCACGGATGTCTCCAGCCCTGAAAAACACAGCATAATCCCTTCCAATTGAATTAAATGCCCAATGCAAATCATTCATAAAGGAAAGAAATTTTTCTTAAAAAAAAATCAACTCTTACCAGTACTACAGGGCCATCTTGCTTCGCCCTGTAAAGTACCCAAAACCTGAAAACAAAAATTACAACAAAACCCCAACAGTCAGCTTCCTTACTTCAGATCAAGAGCAAAAAAATTCCATGAGTTTTTTTTTTAATTCAACAATCCAGAGCTAACAGTAAACCAGATCGGAAAATTAATACATACCAAAATCAGATTAAAACAAGGTTAAGATCAAATCTAGGGTTTGAAGCTGGAAAGGGGGAAAAGCAATGGAGGATAGCAACTAACCACATGACAGCACACAAGCCCTTTCCAGTGACTACATGCCATCGCTTTGGCTTATGCATAGTCAAGCCTTTGTAATTGATGCCCTCTCCATGCCCTCCTGCCATCTCTTTCACTCTCCTCTATCTCTGGAATGATCAATTGGTGCCCAGGACTGCAAGTATGATTTTGTTACCGAGAGCCATTTGATTTTAGATTAGTAAATTAAAATTTTATCTCGGAATTTCTTCGTGTGCCGATGCCGCGCCTGACCTTGCCCTGGTGCAAATATTGGGCCCGTATAATCGAGGCAAGGAATGGGCTAGAACCTGTCCAATATTATATTTGGGTTGGGTCACTTTAATATGTGGGCCTCGGTCCTAAATTTTGGGCCAGACCTTTCCAATACTATAACGTTCTTCTCTTCTCCTTCTTTCGATTAACAAATGCCAATTTCTTATTGGTATGTCGTCCACTCATGCTAAAAAGAATTGTATGAGATTCTTTCATATTTAATTGCGTTCATGAAATATAAATTAAATAATATTTCATTAAATATTAAAAATAATAAATTTATTTTTTTCCTCAAATAATTTCAACCATTGAATTCAAAAGTAGTTATAAGAATTGAAAATTAATTTTCTTTTCGAATATGAACATGACATGATTCAAAATATTGATTAATTGGAAAATTAGAAATAGGCCACCGTATAATTTCTTTCTTGACCATTTTATATTTTTTTTGTATATTTTATATCAAGTCTTCCTCTTGTTTATTTTACAAGTCCTTCCATATTTTGTACATATAGCTAATAAAAAAATTTCAATATCTTTAACTTCATTAATCTTCAACCTGATTTATAATTTTTTATTTTTTCATATAATTAAGGTTAGAAACAGCATGCAAAAGGACAAAATATTTGCACGTGCACAGCATTAATCGTCACATGGATAGAAACATATTCTCGCTTGTTTTTTTAACTAATCTTCTAGTTCTCTCACCCATGAATTACTTACAATAATATAAATCTCGCGCTAGATTGAAGTATATTATGCCTGATTAAATTATCCAAATCTAATCTCATTTCATGTTGGCTTTTCTATATCTTTTCTTCTCTCGTAAATCAAACATTATTAAACAAATCAATTTAATACCTAGCTATTTTGATTTTTAATATGGATTAAATATAAAAAAAATAATATAAAATTAATCTAGTTAACTCTTAGAATCAAAACTTGTTAGTTTTTTTTTTAAATTCAAAATAATATAATTTTGATTTTTAAAAAAGATTAAATCAACTCAAATTAATTTATTTATATGCCGGCAAAACCACCAATATGTGTCAATTAAAAAAAAAAAAAAAAAAAGGAAGCACTAACAACACACAAATAGATTAACAAAAAATAATTAAAAAGTTAAGTTCGGAGATGATGCAAACACGCGAAGATTGGGATATTTATTGCCTGTTGAAGAATTCTTGTCTGATAAGATTTTCCTTGAACCGACGTTAAACAAGAAGAATCCACGTGCATGTGCTGCGTTTAGCTTTACTCTGGTGTATATATAATCTAATCTATATACAATTTATTAGTAGAATTGAGAGGATGGACCTTATCTGCAGATTTTCAATCTTCTCTATTTACAATTTCTTAGTCCAGTACGTTCCAGCTCGAATATATATGACTGGCAATTCAACAAAACGGCAGGCGTGTTACCCAAAAAAACAAAATAACATAGAACAAATTTCATCTCGTTGAAGATTTCAGGCCATTTCCAGCATAATATTTTGGTTATATTCCAGTCATTCTGTTTCGTGAATAATTTTTTTTGCTTTTTTTATAATTCAATTCTTCAACGATTGGTTTGCTAGAGACTTTACTTCATGTTTTGTTGTGTTTTTTTTTTTTGGTAATTATCTTGAACTATGTAGGTTTAACAAATTAATTAAATTTATTTTAGTTTTTTTTTTGTCTATTTTTTTAATTGATAATTCTTCTCAGATTCATGATTCAACATCTTCAACATTTGTTTGATTATAAGTCAAATTTTGTCAATAATTTCAATTTGTTTTCTAAAAAATTATCTTAATTTCATAACTTAAATCACGAGTTTTGTAAGTTGATCCTGATAGAGCTAGGTCATTTTATTGTGTTATTTTTTAAAATTATTATTTTTTCTAATTTTGTTACTCAATAATGAGTTCATTGGAAATTTGGTGCAAACCATCGTTCTATTAATTGTTAAATAAAAATATTTAAATTTTAAAATTATATTTAGATTCTTGATATTATGTTTGACATTTAGATTGTATAATCTCGAGTTAATTTATTTTTGAATTTGAATTAAAATTATATATGATGAATTAATATTTTAAAATATACATATATATATATATGTGTATATGTATATATAAAAACAGTACTATATTGACAAATTAAAATGCTTTAAAAATAAAATCTATTAATTGAATTAAAAAAATATAACATCAACCAAAACAAAATTAAAAAAAATTATTTTTGTGTTTGGTAATGTAAGGCAGTTTAAATTTCAGAAAATCATAAATATCCTGGGACATTAAATTGCTTTGAAACCTAGGGTTTTGGTATTGTGATTTTTCTTCTTCACTCATATGCACACATCATTTATATGAAGTTATCTAATGTACCCTTATTTTTATTAATAATTACACAAATATTCTAAGTAACTAGTACACGTGTTCCTAGAATATAAATTTCAACCATTAATATATGTTCTGGTGACTTTAATTTAGTACCAAGATAGTATTATAACTTGTTGGTGTATATATTATTTAATTTACTCAATAATAATAATAATAATAATAATAATTCCATACTATTAAATTTATTATTGATTCGTTTCAATAGATTGCTTTTAAACACAAATTAATACAAGTGTTATCTATATTGTTTAACTTATAAATAAGACTAGAAGGATTGCAAGTTATCAGTTAATGAAAATTTAAATCTATTCACATCGAGTTTCGTAAATAAATTGGTAGATTTAATATAAAAAAAAAATCAATTCTAGAAAAAAATCAAACCAACCGAATAAGTTTTAGTATTAGTGGATAGATAGTATTGTCCTGAAAATCCAAAAAGAACAGACAAAGATGGAAAAGCAATGTCTTAACTTAATCCTTATAGTTTAGAAAAACTAACCAATTAATCTTTGAGGTTTTAAAATATATATTTTTAGCCTCTAAATTTTTAATTTGTTTATAATTTAGTCCTTTTATTAATTACATGTTTCTTTTTTCATTTAAGTTTATTTAATGTTTCATGAAAAACATGATAAAGAAAAATAAGTAGGTGAAGAGAGGAATCAACTACTAAAGTCTATAACATGTGTTTGATATTATGTCTACTTTTGCAGTTATAATTTAAATAATTAGTTTAAAAAATATTTTTAGTTGTGGTTTTTTAAAAAATAGGTTTTAAAAAATATAAAATTGGTTAAAACTTCTATAAGATAAATTTTTGTATGCAAAATAAATAAATAAAAAAGATCTCCATGAATGAAAAATATATTATTTTAACTTTTACAAAACTAAAATTTGAAATCGCCTCTTAAGTTTTTTCTTTTGAGTTTAGTGCAAAAACAAAAGTTATTTGATTAACTAGGTATTTTTTTTTTTTATGGTTGAACAAAAAGCATAAACTAATACAATATCTCTCTAAATTGTAGATGATTAATATCAATCAAGGGACTATTTTACAAATTATGATACTATAGAGATTTATTAATCAATTTTGGTAAACTACAAGGACGAACTTATAATTAATTAGCTAAAAATGTCGGCCATCACCATCGACTTTTTTGACGAGTGACGACCTGTGCATAAATAGTCCTCTTTCTGTCAAGAGAAGAAAGAACCACAACAGCCAGTTGCTAGATTTGAGAGAGATCTTGCTCTATAATCTTGCAGCCATGGCAGACAACAACAACCTCACAATCGACCCAAGAAGCGGCTTTTGCAAATCAAACTCTGTTTTCTACAGCAAACGCAAGCCAATCCCACTCCCACTAACTGACTTCCTAGACGTCACCACCTTCATCTCCTCCCGTCCTCACCACGGCAAAACAGCCTTCATCGACGCAGCTACCGGCCGCCACCTCTCCTTCAAAGACCTGTGGAAAGCAGTAGATTCCGTTTCCACTTGTCTCTACGACATGGGAATCCGCAAAGGCCACGTCATCCTCTTACTTTCTCCGAACTCCATCTTCTTCCCCATCGTTTGCCTCTCCGTCATGTCTTTAGGCGCTGTAATTACCACCACTAATCCTCTCAACACTCCTCGTGAAATCGCTAAACAAATTGCCAACTCGAAACCTTCACTCGCTTTCACTACTCCTGAACTCCTTGCCAAACTCACCGAGTCAAACTCAAACCTCGCCATCATCCTCATAGACGATGGGATCACTGATGCCTCCACTAAAACAAACGCCAAAATTGTGACAACATTAAGTGAAATGGTAAAAAAAGAACCAAGTGGGATCCGAGTTAGAGAGCAAGTCAACCAGGATGACACAGCGACGCTACTCTACTCTTCAGGAACAACAGGAGAAAGCAAAGGTGTGGTGTCCTCACACAAGAACTTAATCGCTATGGTGCAAACGATTGTTGAACGGTTCAGATTAAACGAAGGAGATCACAAATTTATCTGTACGGTCCCGATGTTTCACATCTACGGTTTAGCAGCGTTTGCCACGGGAATTCTGGCAGCAGGGTCAACGGTCATCGTTCTCTCAAAATTCGAAATGGGGGAGATGTTATCGACGATTGTGAAATACCGGGCCACTTATTTACCACTCGTGCCGCCGATACTAGTCGCGCTGATCAACGGGGCTGATCAGATACGGGAGAGGTATGATTTGAGTTCGTTGAATTTTGTTTTATCAGGCGGAGCTCCATTGAGTAAGGAAATGGTTGAAGGGTTTTCGGAGAAGTATCCAGGGGTTACGATTTTACAAGGTTATGGGCTCACGGAATCGGCGGGGATTGGTGCTTCGACGGATACGTTGGAGGAGAGTAGGAGGTATGGTACGGCAGGGCTATTGTCGCCGAACACGGAGGCCAAGATTGTGGACCCGGAGAGTGGTAAAGCTTTGCTGGTGAACCAGACCGGTGAGCTTTGGCTCCGAGCTCCTTCTGTCATGAAAGGTAGGCTGTATGTTGCTTTCTTTTTCTGTGTTTTGTTTTTTTTTTGTTTGGTTGTTTTTGTCGTGTTAGAATATTATAATTGCACGTGTCATTTATTTCTTCCGATGATAGAATTAGAAATTGACCTAATGAACTTGTCAAAAAAATAATGCAAATATATTTCACGAATCCACTTTGATAAAAAATTTAACTTAACAAAAAAAAAAACAACTTTTAAACAAAAGCAATTAATTGACAAACACTGCTTGCTAACAAAAACAATTAATTCAGCACATATTGACAAAAACAATTAATTCAGCACATATTGACAAAAACAATTAATTCAGCACATATTGGCAAAAACAACTAAGCAAACTACAAATCAAAGGGCAAAAACAATTAACTACTTATAATTTTATATTTTATATTTTGATAGATATTTCATTATAAATAATATTTTTTTTACTAAAAAGTTCAAGATTTTATAATATTATAATTCATATTTGATATAAAAACACATTGAAAACTAATACAACACCTAGTTAACGCTTTCACTTTTGTACGATAAACATGTTAAGCTCTTTTATGTCCAAATAAACAAAATTTGAATCAAGTGTCATGTTTATAGTTACAATCATGACCCTTTTCGGAAGTAGCCAATCGTTGCTTTTTTTTTTTAACAAATGGGAATTCTAAAATAGCATCAATCAGGGAAATCTTTTACAAGTTTTTGATACAATGCAGTTGTGTACCCTATATTGCTCGACACAGTGACAACCTACAAGCTCTAGCTATCCAGTTACAGAGAAGGCATGATACCGATGCACGATTGAAACTGACAATGGCGCGTAATAAAGCAACATGAGTTATAGACATGTTTTTGCTGGAAAGAAAATACCAACACATCTATAAGTTGTTTCAAGAACACAATTAGGCTATCATACCACAATTTATAATAGTTGAAAATGATAATCAAACCTCGACTATAAATGTCCACTATTAGACTTTTCCTTGAACCCGTGAACTTGTTCTCACCGCTCAAATACCTGCAAATAGAAAAAAAAACAATGTCACCATTCACCATGGTAATCCTTGTAAAAACTTCTTGTGGTAAATACCAGTTAGCTTATAGGATAGCAAGAATTGGTAACAACAATCTTGAGAGGTGTAGCTTAATTAATCAGATCCTGAGTTTGCTCACTAGAAATCACTGGTTCGAGTGCCATAAACTTTAAGTTCATTGAAGACTTGCATGATTATGAACTTTAGGATCTTGAAGGATTATTCGAGGCACGTGCAAGCTAACCCGATACCCATAATTAACAAAAAAAAAAAAAGACTTGGCAACAGCGGGGAAGAATGAATTATCTATAATAGGAAACAATGAACTTTTGAAGTGAACTTTTGAAGTAGTAGTGTCGGAAAGAAATGAAGAACAGAGGGAGCGAGAGTTGGAGTGAGTTTTTCAATTTTTTCTCAAAATTGTAAACGGCTCTAGAATAAATGGAAGAAGAAATGAAGAACAGAGGAAGAAGAAGGGGAGGTCGGCATTTCAGTCCCTAAAGCAAAACAACATTGTTTTGTTAATGAAAATAAATTATATATGTCGGGCCTCGCCCGTGAGTTTATCCGAGACAAATACAACTCTAATTTTCATATGTGAAAAACCTGGTTAAGGTCTTAGGTTTACCAGGTTCTGGATCAACCCACCAGCTGAACCGGGTTTTACTCCTATGTCCAAAAGTATACGTGGTGTGGGGCAATATGTATTGTATAGAATGAGGAGCTTGGTTCACTAGTCCTCCCGTGCCATCATTGTATTCGATGAGAAGTGGTGAAAGAAAGATGAGTTATTCATGTTCTGCACTTTAAATTTTAAAATGGCAGGTCCACTCTGTTATATATTATTGTTTTCTGGATCTGTCGGTAACTTTTATATCTCAAAAGGAAAGGCAAATTTATTTATTTATTAAGAAGTGCACTACCTTTACCTCACCAGTTTCTTAACCTCTTTTTTAGCTGCGCTGCGGCAAATCATTCCTCTTTTTAATGCCTGTGCGAGTGGACCTAAAAGTTGGGGTACCACTTTAATCCATCGTTTCATGAAGACTTCCTGTTGTAGATGCAGCGTGTGGTCTTTGTCATCACATGATATAATGATGTAGTCTTTAATTTGGTGATAACATGATGGTATACTCTATGTCACAGAGCTTTGGCATGTTGATTTCAAGCTTAAATTCCAATGTTTTCCCCTTTATGGAACGTGCTGACCTTCATGAAATCACAATGTGACCTAATTTCGATATTGATTTTGCATAGATTTCAGATGTCTTGCATGTTGCCCTCATCGAGTATAATTTGTTTGATCACCTATTGTGGTGGGGGCTTTTTTCAGGTTACTTTAGTAACGCTGAAGCTACTTCATCAACTATCGATTCAGAGGGATGGTTAAGAACAGGAGATCTCTGCTACATTGATGATGATGGCTTCATTTTCGTGGTTGATCGGTTAAAGGAGCTGATTAAATACAAGGGTTATCAGGTGAATGGAAGATTCATTTTATCATTTCATATAGATATTCTTTAAAGCGACAAGTATTAATCATGAAGTAAATTCTTAAACGCGGAAATATTGAACACTAGACACTTTTTTTTTGTGTTTTCTCTTGGAAATGTAAAATGATGGGCATGCTTTAATGATTGTCTGTTGACATGGTAGGTCCCTCCGGCAGAACTAGAGGCATTGCTACTAACTCACCCAGAGATTTCTGATGCTGCTGTAATACCGTAAGAAGTTCTTACCTCCTGGTAGAAATGAACTTGGGAATTCAATCTAACCTTGCATTATATGTGATACTGTATCAGGTTTCCTGACGAGCAGGTTGGGCAGTTCCCCATGGCTTACGTGGTAAGAAAAGCTGGAAGTAATTTATCCGAGAAATCTGTCATGGATTTCATAGCAGGACAGGTGTGTTCTCAAATCAGTTCTTTTTTATCATATGGTTTCGCGCAAATCAGGTCTCATTTTTTCTAATTTCGAAGCTGCTATATATATATATATATAGGTGGCGCCATACAAAAGAATTCGGAGAGTCGCATACGTTGCTGCCATACCTAAGAATCCGTCTGGCAAGATTCTCCGAAAGGATCTTATCAAGCTCGCAACCTCCAAGCTCTGAATGGTTTAGGCTTACGCAAGCAAGGTCATAGGAAGAGCAGGCGTACATATGGTCATTTACAATGTTCGTGTTTATATAGCTGTTCTTGAGCTCTGATAAGACTTCGCCCGTATGTTTATCTGCTTAATAAGAGTTGTGATCCTTTCTTGTTTTAATTGGATTAAATACAAGTTCAGGGTATACAAGCTCCAGACTGTGTCATTGGGTAGTCTGTAACTGAATGATTTATATGTCTATTGATTTTCCTGTTGTGTAAAAATAGGATATAAGTATGTAAAGAGACAAATGAAAGAAAAAGCTAAAGCTAAATGGTGTGTTGATTTTCCTGTTGCAACACCGTGTATCAAGAAGAAATTACCTTGGATGAATTGGAGCAATGTTTTGGTTTATTTTCGTACCAATATTTTTTATTTTGATTACAACTTTTTTTTTAATTTTATCCTAAAATATTTTGTGGATTCAGATCTTAGATGATGATTCATTTTAAATAGCTTTTACAAGTTTATCTTGGTGTCAAAAAAATCTTTATAGCATTAAAGTGATACTTAATTTGACAAGATAAGATTCAATTATGTTGTAAAAAATAGCTTTAAACTTTGAGGACTAAACTTTGTGAACAAAAAAAAATAGCCTTTATTTAAGGCGTGTTTTTAAAAAATCCAGTCCCTAAAGTTGTTTTGTTTAAAGTTTTGATCCTTTTGGTTTTTTACTTTTATATTTTGATTTAAAATTTTATTTTATTCAAGTTTCAGTTCCTGAATTTAGAGAACAAAGAAAATCACTGAAAATCAAGGAGAGAAAAATTATAGATTGTACATATTTTAAAAACTAAAATAATTGATGTTGGTGTTTATAAATTTCATTTGATAAAAGATTTTAATTTAGATGTTTTTAACCCCTCATATTGTTATAAAAAGTAAATTAAAGGTATAATTTTTTTTTTAACAAATTCAAATTTATTTCAAATTTTTTTATGAATTTATTGATGTTACATGGTGTTTTACTTTCAAAAACAAGACTAAAAATGATTTTTTTTTTTCACAATAAAAATGGAGCTCTATTTTCTAATATATCTCTTCAAATAAAAGTCATTTGAACTTGAAACTTATACAGGTTTACATTACCTTGTACTTAATTTTTATCAAATAAATAAAGATAATGAGATTTGAACCCGTGATCATTTAATTATTAATGTTCTGATATTATATAAAAAAATCAATTTAACCTAAAAAATTAAACTATTAGATAAAATTTTAAGATATAATTTATATGATTGTTAATGAATAATTCTTCAAAGACATTAGATTGAGGGATTGCACGAATTACAGCATTTAAGGTTATGGGAACCACAATTTAATTATGAAGTAAACTCTAATATGAATGAACCCATGTGTTATTTATTGTATAGAATGAACTCTTATTTTCTAGATCTGTTTATACCCTCTACATAGATTTCAGATGTCTTGCATGCTGCCCTCACCGAGTATAATTTGTTTGAATGAGTATTGTGGTGGGCGGGGGATGTTTTCCAGGTTACTTTGTACAAACTACAAAAGGAGATGAGACAAAATTAAAAAGGAGACTAGAACCATAACAAGTTTATCATCTCATGTTGTGAGTATAAACTATAATTATTAAATCTGATCCGTTAAGTTAACTTGGTAAATCTATGAATTAAACGTAGTTCAAAATAAATTTTAATTTGAATTGATTTTAATATAATTATAGCTAAATTTAGGTGATCAGTTGGATTAATTCAAGAATTAGTTAGTTGGGTTAATATCAAGAAATTTATAATAAAAAACTAAAACGAGTTCATGACCTAATAATCGAACACTTTTGCCGGAATCGAATGACAAATATTATCTAAGCACACCTGCATGCGGCGGAAGCCCAGGAAACCATGACAGGCGGTCATCTCATAGCAATCTTTGGAGTAAGGCTCCTGAAAGAGAAAAGGAATCTTATAGAAGCTCAAGTGATAACAGATAGCCAAAACGGTAATCCATCCAATTTTATGCTCACAAATCCGCTAGTAGAAGAAATTCACCATTGATCTATTAGTAGTTTAGTACAATGTTCTGTGAATCAAATGGAAACCCTTATCTGTTTAATTAGAAACTGAGCTTATTCTAATAGCAACTGACTTGCTTTCAATCTTGTGTTGCGATATTTCAATGGGGTTTTATCCAGATTTGGTCCTTGTACTTGTTTTGAATTTTCTTACTATAACCTTTTACTCTTTTTCGTATTGATTGAATCTTTTTATTCTTATTCTGATCCTGTAAAGATTTCTCTTAGAGTACCTCTTTTATTTTTTAAATTATGCAGCTAAATAAACAAGGAAGCAAAAACTGTGAAATTAATTTATTTTAATTAATAAAATTGTTTAGCTTTCGTATATATAAATTTTTAGTTTTTCTTTTTTTTCAATTTGGCTGCAGGACTTGGGGAATTCTATGTCTATCTCGAGTTTTTATGTGGCAGCTATACACTCTATGACTATTGATTCAGCTAAACGAATCGGAGTCCGAGATGGGTTATGGCAGATACCTCCGACCATCGATGGCTGCTTTCGGTGAGCATCATCTTGCCTGTATATATCATCTCCGTGCCGAATATCAGTCCATCTTAATCACGTACGCTTCAAATTTCAATTTTATTAACCAGTACCTTGTAGTTTATTCAGCTTGCATGCATTTTCTGATGCATAAAGAACTTCTCTTACAAATGATATTGTCATTAACTATATACACACTAGTTTTTGGTCGTGAAACCAGGTCGAAGATAAGACAGTCTATACATCAATCGCTTTTGCTTTTGCTTTTTTCCTTTTATCTTGCATTGGATCTGGTCATATGATTTTTGTGCTGAATGTTTCAGGGGACTGTGTCTTCCAGCGCAAAGCAACCGTCCCGTTGCGGAGAGGAGTAAAGTTGGCATATTTGATCATAGCAATGTGCTTGTTTCCTCGTGCAATAGGGGGATATTGGGCTTTGGTAACTTGGTAAGCACAAATATTTAATGGTCTCTCGAGGATAAACTAAGGCCTCGACAACACAAGGACTATGAAAAATGTTGCCTTGCCTCGTTTTTGAAACAATAACATGTTGTGTTCTGCTTCTAATGAGCAGGTGCCAAACAGAGGGACGCTCGATGCTCGATGCTCGATGCTCGACAGGAATATCACGGACATGAAACCTCTAAGTTGCTACTAGGATTAACAAGCCTATTCGTTGTCATTAGCTGCCTCAGCTCGTTTCAGATATATGCAATGCCAGTATTTGACAATTTGGAGATTAGATATACGGGCAAAATCAAGAAACCATGTCCACGGTGGTTGCGAACAGTGTTCAGATCTTCTTTGGATGCTTGGCATTCTTTACATCCGTGGCACTTCCTTCCTTGACTAGTTTGGCAGGATTGATTGGAGGGATTGCACTTCCAGTTACCATAGCATATCCAAGTTTCAAGTGGATAATGATTAAAAACCCCACAAAATATAGTGCAATTTGGTGCCTTAATTGGATACTGGGAGTCTTGGGGATGGTGCTTAGCATACTAGTGGTAGCTGGAGCAATATGGACTGCTGTGACTTGGGATCGAAATTCACTACTTCAAGCCTCGGTAAGCAGGGTCCTAACAAATTTGACGACCCATGGCAGTCGGCACTGCATCTAGGGTTGATATAAAACCAAGCTATAAATCTGATCTTCGTTGGATAAAATGCCTTCTGGAGAGACAAGCATAGCCACTGCTTGAAGAATCTCTCCCCTCGCACCAGCTTAGTTTGTAGTGTCTGAATCTTTACTCTTGATATTGGCATGTAACATCTGATACTATAGTTGATATATATATATATAACGATATTTTTCAGCAAGACCTTCCACACCAAATTCCAGAAAAAATAATACTGCCAGGGTTTGTACAGAGT